>Ga0105359_10003803_pt1 | contig 12228 bp, 13 predicted proteins | sample GOMGulsemesocosm_6_FD_83659 | JGI IMG/M metagenome (GOLD analysis project Ga0105359, IMG submission 83659) | Methane-oxidizing microbial communities from mesocosms in the Gulf of Mexico - GOM8C Gulf of Mexico | ecosystem: Environmental > Aquatic > Marine > Cold seeps | place: Gulf of Mexico... | reverse complement strand
TTATTAAAACGCATTGATCCTAAAACATTAGGCAGTTTAATTGCTGCTTATGAACATAAGATTTTTGTGCAAGGTATTATTTTACAAATTTGTTCATTTGATCAATGGGGGGTTGAGTTGGGTAAAGGGCTTGCCGCTGAAATACAAGAAGAATTAGAATCAAATAACATTGCAAAACATCATGATTGCTCTACTGAAAGCTTAATGAGGTTTTATCAATCAGCGAAGTAAAACGCTATCAAGTATCTGGTAGCTCTATCGTTTATTTACTTTAAGCAAATATACGATAACTACTTATAAATCCAAGAGCGTAAGTTAAAAGGTGATTGTTGCTTTAGTAATAATCATCTTTTTCATTCAACGGCTGAAACCTTGGCTTAGGAGCGCAAACAAGTTAGATTATCGGACCCATTAAATGGTTCAGGTGAATTGATGGGCATGATTAGGTTAAATAATTGACATAACAGACATTAATTAATATTGACTGGTTTTAGCTTAGGAATAAAAATGACAGAAATACGATTGCATGCGCAACGACTATTTGATGGAACTGACTTTCTTGATGATCAAGTTTTAACAATCACCGATGGTAAAATCACAGCTATAGATCAAAATATCAAACAGGTTGATATAAGAACGAGTGGTTTAGTTGTGCCTGGTTTTATTGACTTGCAAGTAAACGGCGGTGGTGGTGTTTTATTTAATGACTCTCCATCGGTTGAAAACCTTAAAGTGATAATGGCAGCTCATGCTAAATATGGTACGACAGCAATGATGCCAACGTTGATCACTGACAACGTGGCCGTTATGGTACAAGCAGCTAACGTTATTGCTGCAGCATTAGCGCAAAACTTACCTGGTATTCTTGGTGTGCATTTTGAAGGTCCACACTTGTCTGTCGCTAAAAAAGGTACACATTGCGAAGAATATATCCGTCCTATTAGCGATGCAGAATGGCAAATTTTATCACGTAAAGACATCGGACTAGTGATGGTTACCTTAGCGCCAGAAACTGTTAGTGTTAAAGATGTGCAACGAATGGTGACGTTAGGTATTAAAGTTTGTTTAGGTCATACCAATGCCGATTATAATACCGCTCAAAAGGCTGTTGATGCAGGCGCAACAGGTTTTACTCATCTATTTAACGCTATGTCCTCTTTGCAAGGGCGAGAGCCTGGTGTTGTTGGCTGTGCTTTATTAAATGATAATACCAGTTGTGGCCTTATCGTTGATGGTTTTCATGTCGACTACGCTAGTTGTCGATTAGCGATTAAAACTAAACCTCGCGGAAAAGTATTCTTAGTGACAGATGCTATGCCGCCTGTGGGCACAAAACAAACGGAATTCGCTTTATATGATCGCACCGTTTATGTTGAAAATGGCAAACTGACTTCTTCTACCGGTGAATTAGCGGGTTCATCATTAGATATGGCTACAGCGGTTAAAAATACACATTTGGGTCTAAAAATTTCTCTGAATGAAGCATTTCGCATGGGTAGTTTATATCCTGCACAATATCTATATCCAACAGTATCTGAGCTTATGCGTGGTGAATTAACCATAGGAAAGCAAGCCGATATGGTCGTTTTAAAGGATGACTTAACCGTCAAAGAAACGTGGATAGCAGGTCATAAAATTTAACGGAATCAAGAATTTGTTAAGCCAAAATAGAAGAATATTAACTAATCACAATAAAAACAGGTAGCTAGAATAAAATAGGACAACTGCTACGCCTTTAAACAGCCACAAATAAATATCCAACTCACATACTGTCACTTTAGGTTGCTTTATCGCTGATTCTAACTGCATTATTTCTTTTATATTTTTTGTTGTTATTTATTTTAATGCGGCGTTTTAAACATATACCCATCACGCTTCAAGATGCAGATTTCAGCAAGTCGAAAAAGGGTTAGCTACAAGACATTGATTGAAGAAAATAGTTATTCTATTGTCAAAATCAATAACGTAGGAGATGACCCTTTATCGCCTTGCCCATTGGGAGCTAAGCTAGAAAACCAGTCCAGCGTTGCGATACTTGATAAGGGAGCAACCATTCTCATCGTATCGCGCCTTGATCTAATTTCCTAGCTTAACTCTGATGCTGCATTTTGAGGTGTGATGGGTATAGACAACTGGTTCCACCAGTTATTGACTTACGAAGATAACCAGATTAAAGTAGCAAAGGTGGTTAAGGTATAACCACGAAAAGACTTGATAATAAAAGACTTTAAGGTCGAATAGTGAATTGGAATTCACTAAAAGTAGTATCATTAAAAGGAATTTTGTATGTGCGATGCTAAGCGTAAAGTTACGGTTATTTATTGTTGTGATGGTGAATTAGAGCTTTATCGGAAAACACAGAGCTTTAATCTGAATGAATATGGCGATATGGTTATTCCAGAATTTTTTAAGCGCGGTAAAACCATTGTTGCTGTTTGTGAAGGCGAAGTTGAAATTTTGAATAGTATTGGTGATCGGCTTGTAGCTCAGTACTGGCACTAACGTTATCTTTAAGCCGATAATGAATATTAAAAAAGGGGTGACTATATAGTTACCCCTTTTAAGTTTTAATTACCATTCGATTAGCTGTTATGCTAGTTATCACTTCCTAGTTGTTCTTTACTGTAAGTGGTTTTCTCGTGCTTTTTACCTGCTGCTTCTGCTAACTCGGCCGGCATGTAATTTTCATCATGTTTAGCTAACACTTCACTTGCTTCAATACTAAGACCTGTTGGTGGGTGCATGACTAAAGAGCCGTTAGCGACAATACCTTGCCCTTCACGAAATAAGTCGGGTAATATACCCTCATAATAGACGGTGATCATAGGATCGTTTTCATCGAAAACAATGGGCATTTTCATATCACTGAGCTTAAATGATACTTTCAAATTTTCAGGATCACGCTTTACGCTACCGGGTACGACTAATCCACCAATACGAATACGCTGACCTATACTTGGTTTGATCCCAGAATCCTTTTTACCCAGTGTAATTTCTGAAGGAGTATAGAAAAGATCAATGTTTTGGCTCAACGCATACAGTACTAGACCAGCAACGGCACCAATACCAACCAATACCGAGCCTACTATGGCTAGACGTTTTTTACGACGGGGATTCATCTTGTTACCTCTTTTAAGTCAGCATTTTGTTTAGCTGCTTGCTGTTGTTTAATTTTTTTTGCTTGGCGTAATTTATCTTCTCGATTTTTTCGCTGAGCAATTTGTTTAATTATTTTTTGGTGACCTGTTTTAGAACTAATAATTAACAGTGTTAATAACAGAGCAGCAGCACCAAACGATAGCCAGACATAAAAGCCATAACCACCCATATTAATAAAATCGCTAAAACTACTAAATTGCATTGTTTACTCTCCAATTATTTTTAGTGATAGTTATTAAGCCTTTGTATGTTGGCTTACTAATTCTCGTACCCAAGGACGTATACTGTTACGCGCAAGAATTTCATTGCGAAAACGTAGAGAAACGATCACACCAACTAACAAAGAAAAACCAACAAAACAAAATAGGAACGGCCATAACATTTCTAATGACATTGCTGGCTTGCCTAATTTACTTACTGTGGATCCTTGATGAAGCGTATTCCACCACTCAACAGAATATTTAATAATAGGGATGTTAATTACGCCAACTAAAGTCAATATACCAGCGGCTTTACCTGCTAAGTTTTTATCTTCAAAAGCACTATGTAACGCAATAATACCTAAATATAAAAACAGCAATATTAATTCAGAGGTCAAGCGGGCATCCCATATCCACCAAGTCCCCCACATAGGTTTCCCCCAAGCAGCACCGGTAATTAAAGCGATAGCAGTAAAAACAGCGCCAACAGGCGCTAGAGCCGCAGCAGAAGCATCGGCAAGTTTTAATTGCCAGACAAGACTGCTAAAAGCTGCAATGGCCATAGCAAAATAAATGCCCATAGAAAGTGATGCGGCAGGCACATGGATATAAAATATTCGGAAACTGTGCCCTTGTTGGTAGTCAGCAGGGGCGAATAATAATGCCCAAACTAAGCCGATACTCAAAAATATCGCAGCTAAAGCGACAAGCCAAGGTAATAACTTATTAGTAAAATGATAAGTCACTTCTGGGTTTGCGTAAGGATGAAGCCATTTCCACATTAGTTAGTACTCACTTTTAGTGCTGCGCCAACGGCAAAGGGCGCAAGCGTTAATGATCCAAAAAATAATGCGGCAATTATAGCAAGTTGTCCGCTGTAAGGTAAGCCAAGTGCTGCGGTATCTATCGCGCTAGTGGCAAAAATTAACACAGGAATATATAAAGGTAAAACGAGCAAGCTTAATAATACCCCGCCTTTTTTAATGCCAACAGTTAACGCAACACCAATAGCACCCAACAAGCTTAATACGGGCGTACCAAGTAACAGCGTTAACATTAATGCCCCATAACTTTGTTCATTTAAATGTAATAATACCGCTAATAAAGGCGCAATCAAAATAAGTGGTAAGCCTGTAATAAGCCAATGCGCTAATATTTTTGCTAACACCAATATAAATATTGGATGGGGGCTTAATAACATCTGCTCTAATGAACCATCTTGATGATCTGACTTAAAAAGTCTGTCTAAGGACAACAATGTTGCCAATAAGGCTGCTACCCAAATAATGCCGGGAGCAATGCGACTTAACGTTTGTGCTTCAGGCCCAATACCCAAAGGAAAAAGTGTAATAACAATCACAAAGAATAATAAGGGATTAATAATATCGTCGCGATGACGCATGGCAATAGTAAGATCGCGTTTTAATACCAGCATAAAAGCATGACGGTAAGAGAATGTTGCTTTTTCTTCTATTGCTATGTCAATGTTCTTAGCTACTATCGCACTATTCTGAGAATTTAATGTCATAATTTGTTATCTCGCATGCTCAGTAAAATCATGCTCGTCGTTTTCATTTTCAAGGAATTCATCACAGTGATAATCTAAAGTGATTTTTTTAACTGTATTGGCATCGATACTAATTAGATCTTGATGAGTGGTTAATATAACGCAACCACCTTGCTCAGTGTGTTTAACAAATAGTTGCTCTAAACTAGCGACACCTTGTTTATCTATCGCGGTAAAAGGCTCATCTAATATCCAAATAGCGGCTTGGCTTTGATACAAACGGGCTAATGCTATGCGCCTATGTTGCCCTGCACTTAAATGTGAAGCTAAACTATCTTCAAATCCTAGTAGATTTACCAAAGCCAAATAATCGCTGCTGTTTTCTGTACTGTTACCATGTAAGGACAGATTAAAATTCAAATTCTCTTGGGCGGTCATTTCACCTTTAACACCGGCTAAATGGCCAAAATAGAGTAAGTTTTGTTGAAATTCTTCACGGCATCGACCGATTGCTTGCTCTTTATAATAAACTTGACCGTCATAGGGCTGTGATAGTCCAGATAAAATACGTAATAAGCTAGTCTTTCCAGAGCCATTCGGCCCTTCAACTTGTACTATATCACCAGCATTTATTTGCAGTGATAATTCGTCAAATAATAAACGTTCTTCTCTAATGCAAGTGAGTTTATTGGCACTTAATAGGGCAGGTGTTAGCTTCGACGTTAGGTCTGGAGTTGATTCTGTAGAGTGTTTTTTAGCCGATGAAGTCAATTTAAATAAGTCTTATCAATAGGTTTATACGTAGTCAATCTGACAAGCGTTATGTTAACTTAGCTTTGTCGAGTAATCGTTGATATGGATCGTGTAATCTCTTTAGCCAATATCATACCATAAGCGTGATTAGCATAGCGCTATGAAAATGTAACATTATGAAACATTATATCGCGATAATTTACATTAATATTACCCTAAATAAAGTGCTAAACTAGCACGGATTTAAAAGAATAGCGGAGAAGTAAATGAACCCTGACCTTATTCCTGAGCTTGGTCACCTAGCCCTCATTATTGCATTGGCCTTTGCTCTTTGTTTAAGCATAGTGCCTCTTGTTGGTGTGCAGAGTGCACAGAAAAGCTCGTTAAAAAAATTGGTTGGCTATGCTAAACCATTAACAGCAGGGCTCTTTGCTTTTACTGCTTTAAGCATTGTTATCCTAGCTTATAGCTTTGTTATTGATGACTTTTCTATTAAATATATTGCTAGTCATTCTAATAGCCACTTGCCTTCTTATTTTAAGGTGAGCGCTGTTTGGGGCGGGCATGAAGGTTCCTTATTATTATGGGTATTTTCATTGACCGCTTGGACTGCCGCTGTTGCTAAGTTTTCCGATGGCATAGAAGAAGAGTTTATTGCCCGTGTTCTAGCCGTAATGGGGATGGTGGCTGTCGGTTTTATCGCGTTCACTTTGTTAACGTCTAATCCCTTTGAACGATTATGGCCAATGGTACCAATGGAAGGTAGAGACTTAAATCCATTGTTACAAGATGTCGGTTTAATTATTCATCCTCCTCTACTTTATCTTGGTTATGTCGGTTTTGCTGTGGCATTTGCTTTTGCTGTTGCTGCGTTAATGGCAGGAAAAATGGACGCCGCTTGGGCACGTTGGTCACGACCTTGGACTATAGGCGCCTGGATGTTTTTAACTATGGGCATTGCGCTTGGCAGTTGGTGGGCTTATTACGAACTTGGCTGGGGCGGTTGGTGGTTTTGGGATCCTGTTGAAAATGCTTCTTTTATGCCTTGGCTTATTGGTACTGCACTTATTCACTCGTTAGCGGTAACAGAAAAACGCGGTACGTTTAGAAACTGGACTATATTGTTAGCTATTTTCGCTTTTGGTTTAAGTTTGTTAGGTACGTTTTTAGTGCGCTCAGGTGTCATTACCTCAGTGCATTCGTTCGCTGCCGATCCCTCGCGTGGTATCTTTATTTTAGTGTTATTAGCGGTAGCAATGGGCGGTTCGTTAACCCTCTATGCTATTCGTGCCAATACTGTTGCTAGTTTTTCACGTTTTGCTTTTTATTCTAGAGAAACCGCTTTACTGCTTTGTAATATTATTTTAGTCATCGCTACAGTTACCGTACTGTTAGGTACCTTATATCCCTTATTAGTTGATGCACTAGGTTACGGGAAATTATCGGTAGGGCCTCCTTATTTTAATGCGGTATTTATTCCTATTATGAGCATTCTTTTTGTCATTATGGGCATTGGGCCCTTGATTCGCTGGAAAAAAGCTAAGAAAGGTGAGTTACGCAGACATTTATTTAAACCATCCGTTTTTAGTATTGCTTTCGGCCTGTTATTTCCTGTTATTTACGGTGGAGAATTTAATCTATTAGTCGCGATGGGTATCACGTTAGCTTTATGGGTTTTCTTGGTGGTTGTAAAAGAAGTACGAAACCAATTACAAGCATCGGGTAAGTTAACTATTAGTCATTTAGGTATGGCGGTGGCTCATGCGGGTATTGCTATCACCATTGTTGGTATTACGATTGTGTCGAGTTATGAAAGTGAAACCAATGTAAAAATGGCATTAAATGAAAGAGTGACAATCTCGGGTTACCAAATAGAGTTTAATGGCATTAAAAATGTTGAAGGACCTAACTATAGTGCTGAGCAGGGGCAAATTAGTGTCTATAAAGTAAATGGCTCAAACGAAAGTGATTTTGTCACTTTCTTGAAACCAGAACGTCGTGCTTATCGTGTACAAACCATGGGGATGACTGAGGCGGGTATTGATCCAGGGTTGTTTAGAGATATTTATGTGGCGCTTGGTGACCCTTTACCTGATGGTGCATGGGCTATTAGGGTACATTACAAACCTTTTGTTCGTTGGATTTGGCTTGGTGCTATTTTTATGAGTATTGGCGGTATTTTATCCATACTCGATAAACGTTATCGTGCTAAAAAAACGGCAAAAATGGCGAGTAAAACGATCGCGGCCGACTCGTTAACGAGTCCTGTTGCTAGTGCACACGTGGCTAAGGTGTAGATTATGGCTAAATTGATTCGTTTTTTACCGCTTATTCTTGTTATTGCGTTAGGGGGAGTGTTATATCGTGGTTTATTTCTAAACCCACAAGATATGCCCTCTGCACTTGTTGGTAAAGCTATGCCCGCATTTTCATTATCAACATTAACTGATAGTGATAAAACCGTGACTAAAGCAGATCTAAGTGGTGATATCATTTTGCTGAATGTCTGGGCAACTTGGTGTCCAACCTGCAAATATGAACACCCCTATTTAGTGGATATAGCAAAAAACAAACAAGTGAAACTTTATGGTTTAAATTATAAAGATGAACGTGGTGCTGCTCAGCAATGGTTAAAACATTATGAAGACCCTTATCAATTTTCAATTTTTGATGAAGAAGGTACTTTAGGTTTAGATCTTGGTGTCTATGGTGCACCTGAAACGTTCGTCATTGATCATCATGGCATCATTCGCAAACGTTTTGCTGGTGCCATTGATACACGAGTATGGCGCAGAGAGTTTGAACCACTTATTTCTATGCTGATTAAAGAAAAACAACAGGGAAAGTAAGATGAAATTAATGACAAGTATAATTACGGCATTACTGCTAGTTTTTTATGTTAATAGTAGTCTAGCGAGCCCTGTTGAAACCTTTGAGTTTAAAGATGAAGTAACAAAAGTTCGCTTTCAGGCTTTGAGCAAAGAATTGCGTTGTCCCAAGTGTCAGAATCAAAATTTAGCCGATTCAAATTCTCCGATTGCTGCAGATTTACGTCGTGAGCTTTATGCCTTACTACAACAAGGTAAAGCAGACAGTGAAATTGTTGATTTTATGGTTAATCGTTACGGAGAGTTCGTTTTATACCGTCCTCGTGTATCAGAGCTAACCTACATTCTATGGTTTGGTCCGGCGGCATTAATTTTATTTGGCATAGTGATTGTCATCGTGATTGTTCGTCGCAAACCTGTCGATAAAAAAGATCTTACCTTAAATACAGAGCAACAAGATAAACTTAAACGTTTTCTTGATAAATAGTTAACTGAAAAAGAGTAGTAGATACCCATTATGGAATTTATAGTAATAAGCGTAATATTTTTAACTCTGTTATTGTTCATTGTTTGGCGACCTTTCTTTAAACAAAGGAAGCAAGCAGTAACTAACAGTGACAATCTGCGTGATGAAACCAATATTCGTCTCTACCATGAGCATAAAAAAGAGATTGAAAAAGATTATGGTGAAGGTGGTATTGATGAAGAGAGCTACCAATATTTACTTGCAGAATTAGATAAAACGCTTTTACAAGATATTGAACAGCAAAATATTAGTGATAAAGCAGTAGCCACAAATGGTGGGCCAGCTAATAAGTATTTTTCTGTATTATGGCCAATAAGCTTAAGTTTGTTCATTGTTGCTTTTAGTGTTGCTCTTTACGATAAACAAGGGAGTTATCAGCAAATTGTTGCTGTCAAACAAATGCCAGCAAATCATGCACAGCAACAGCAAATGAGTGAAGAGCAAAAGCAAAAGCAACGTCAGCAAGAAGCGCTTGCTTATATTAAGGAGCTCAAGCAACAAATAGCAGATGCTCCTGGTAATAGTGAAGCTTGGTATAATATAGGTCAAACTTTGGTGATGATGGGTGACTTTGATGAAGCAATTAATGCCTTTAAAGAAGTAATACGCATAGAAGGCGAACATGCCGAGTTATTAGGTGCTATAGCGCAAGCGAGCTACTACCGAAATAATCAACAAATTGATGCTGAGATACAAGGGCTTATTGACCGTGCGTTAGCTTTAGACATTAATGATGCCTCAACTAATATCTTACTAGGTATGCATAATTTTATTGAAGCAAACTATCAAGTAGCGATTACGCATTGGCAACGAGTTATAGATGCAGGAAAACAAGGCGTAAACGTTAACGCATTGCAAGAAGCCGTAACCGAAGCAAAAAGTCGTTTAGCTAACCCACAAGTTGCAATGAAAACTCAAAATGAGGATAGTAATCCTAGTGAGGTTAGTGGTCCACAATTAAAAGTAAATGTTAGCTTATCTCCTGAAATTACTGAGTTATTGACGCAAGGTGAAGACCGAGTTGTCTTTGTTTATGCAATTCCAACAGACGGTAAACGTATGCCATTAGCTGCAGTTAAAATTATGGCCAGCGATTTGCCGACTATAGTTGTCTTAAACGATAGCCAAGCAATGAGTCCACAGAACAATTTAAGTAGTGTCGAGCAGGTTCATATTTTTGCAGTTGCTTCTAAATTAGGTGGCGTTGGCATTAAATCAGGTGATTATAAAGCTGAAATAAATGGCATTGATGTCAATAATACTGAAACAGTTAATTTACTTGTTGATAGCGTTGTTGAATAGCTGGTATAGAGTCTTAAGAGCAGTATAAAAATAATAGAACAATATAAATATAAATATAATAGTAATAGGTAATGAATGAAATCTCGTTTTAGCGCTAAAACATCTGATAGTGAAAACAAAGTAAAAACGGGCGTATTACTGACCAATTTAGGTTCACCTGATGAACCTACATCAGGTGCATTACGTCGCTATTTACGTGAGTTTTTATCGGATCCGCGCGTTGTTGAAATTCCGCGTTTTCTCTGGCTTATTATTTTATATGGCATTATCTTAATTGTTCGTCCTGCAAAGTCAGCCAAGTTGTATCAAAGTATCTGGACCAAGCAGGGCGCTCCTTTACTGATTAATACTAAAGCACAAACGACTAAAGTAACTGAAAAACTCAAAGCACAATATGGTGATGATGTCGTCGTTGATTACGCTATGCGTTACGGTAACCCTTCTATTGCCAGTGTATTGCAAAAATTTCAGCAACAGGGGGTTGATAACATAGTAATATTACCGCTATATCCACAGTATGCAGGTCCAACTACGGCCTCTACTTTTGATGCCGTAAGTCAAGAGCTACAGCAATGGCGGTATATTCCTGCGATACATTTCTTAAATACTTATCATCACAATGCTCTTTATATTGAAGCATTGGCTTCTACGGTGACTGAGCATATTGCCAAGCATGGCAAACCAGATAAATTGATGCTTTCTTTTCATGGTATGCCTGAATTGTTTCGTCAGTGGGGTGATCCTTATTATGACTTTTGCTTAGAAACAACAAAATTATTAAAAGAACGGTTATGTACAGTCGAATCAGGTTTTGCTGAAGATGAAATTATTTGTACTTTTCAGTCACGTTTTGGAAAAGCGCAGTGGTTACAGCCTTATACCGATGAAACGTTAACGAAATTGCCTAAACAAGGTACAAAACATATTGCGATAATGAGCCCTGCTTTTAGTAGTGACTGTTTAGAAACACTTGAAGAATTAGAACATGAAAATCGTGAAATATTTATGCAAGCTGGTGGAGAGCAATACCATTATATTGCGGCACTCAATGATCGTGACGACCATATCGATACTTTAATTGATGTATTAACACCAACGTTAAACTCAATCCAATAAATTGATATTCTGTTAACCTCTTACACCTGCGCCCAGCTTACTTGCCATTATCAATAAAATAGATATACTGTTGTTATATACAGTTATTGCTGTTTTTGTTTTATTGATAGGTTATTTGAGTTATGGCTCGCCAGAAGAAAATAATTCATGTAGATATGGATTGCTTTTACGCTGCTGTTGAAATGCGTGATTTTCCTGAGTATCGTGATATTCCGTTAGCTGTTGGCGGGGAAGGCCCTCGCAGTGTTTTATGTACTTGTAATTATCAGGCAAGAACCTTTGGCGTGCGTGCAGCTATGCCGGCAATAAAAGCAAAACAACTGTGTCCAGATCTTAAAATTGTTAATGTTCGTATGGATGTGTACAAAGAAATATCACAGCATATTCGTGAGATATTCTCCCGCTATACTGATTTAATTGAACCCTTATCACTTGATGAGGCTTATCTTGATGTCACTGATTCAACAAGTTGTCAGGGCAGTGCGACACTGATTGCTGAAAAAATTCGCGCTGATATATATAAAGAACTTAATTTAACTGCGTCAGCGGGAATAGCGCCTAATAAGTTTATCGCTAAAATTGCCAGTGATGAAAATAAACCGAATGGTCAATATGTGGTAACACCTGAAAAAGTTAGCAGCTTTGTTGAGTTACTTTCTTTGAAAAAAATTCCAGGTATAGGTCCAAAAACCTTTGAAAAGCTCAAACGTTAGGGTTATCAAACATGGGCAAATATTCGCAGCTCGAATGTGCAAGAGTTACAAAATATAGTCGGTAAGTTTTCTAGCAGTTTGTATTCAAAAGCTCATGGTATTGATAATCGCGAGTTAGAGGTGA
>Ga0105359_10003794_pt1 | contig 12247 bp, 9 predicted proteins | sample GOMGulsemesocosm_6_FD_83659 | JGI IMG/M metagenome (GOLD analysis project Ga0105359, IMG submission 83659) | Methane-oxidizing microbial communities from mesocosms in the Gulf of Mexico - GOM8C Gulf of Mexico | ecosystem: Environmental > Aquatic > Marine > Cold seeps | place: Gulf of Mexico... | reverse complement strand
TGCCATTGGAATAAAACAACACTTGCATCATAGTTTGCTATGCGAGAGAGTTTCTTGTCTAAAGATATAATGTCTAAAAAGGACTTTTTACTACCTAGTAAATCAATTTTAAACTGATAATTGTTTGATTGATTTTTGACTAAAACAACATTATCCACCGCTTTAATCGACGTTAAATAATCACGAATTTTTGCGTACATAGTCAAGGTTTTTACATTGATAACAGAAATAGATAAATCACTTTCATCTTCTGAAGTATCAACGCTGTATTGGGAAGCAAAGTAATCAGTACTTTGGCTAATTATTTGAGCAATAGCTTGATCAATATTATCCGTTTCATCGTGCCCCGTCATTGCAATTAAACTCGGTGACTTGCCAAAAATATCAACGGCATTGGACATTTTAAAGACCGACCAACTCACTTGTTGAGTGATCCCGTGGCTAGAAACCTTGGCTAAGATCATGAAGTCTGATTGATAACGTGAATTTGCGATCGAAACCTTGTCCTCAAATTGTCCCCAGATATCTGCTGTAGAAACGCTCATTTGATCTTCGAGATCCCAAATAGGCAGCAAGAGCGGCAAGCCCCTTTTGGCTGCTGATTTCTTAACCGTACTGACAAGCGTCTCTATGGATTGGGTGCTGAGTAACTGGCGGGCGTTTAGTTCATCTTCATATACCATCCACAGCATGACAGATGGCCTTCTCACATCCCAAATAGTGATCTTATTTGACTTTAGTAAGTCGTCTACCAGTGATTCATTAAACTTCACTGTTAGGGTTGGTGCACCATCGACTATTTCAAAACTAAACTCAGTGGCAAAAGATAACGCAGACCTTAGAGACTTTTTAATGACTGGATTCAATGTGATTTTACTCTGCCCCGATACCTTTACTAATACCTGCTCAAAAATGACGGGCACGGCTTTGTCACGACTTCTACGTGATTGGTCCGAAACTTCCATTTGTCCTTGATACAGATTGTTCAAACTACTGGCATGTGACATGTTAGTAATTAGCATTGACAGAAAAGTTAAAGCCGTTAGTAATAAAATGTTTTTAATCACAAATTTGTCTTCTTTTTACAAATATCCATTGGCGCAAAGTTTAGCATGTTTGCACTCTAGATCATTAAAATTTAAATAAATGTATTGATGAATAACGCCGATGCATTATTTTATATTTAATCTGTATCTTTGCTTAATGCACGCTTATATAGCAGTCATAACCTATTGTTCAATCGTTAATTGCCCTCAAACGTGGCCTCGCTCACTAAAAAAATGACCAATTGGCAAAAAAGAGTGAAATAAATCCCACTTTTTGATGTTCTAACGGGACTCTTTACGCTAGAATATGCGCAAATTTTTCAGGCAAAGTAGGTACAATCTCGTGAGCAATTCAAAATCGTTAAGTTACAAAGATGCTGGTGTTGATATTGATGCAGGTAATGCACTTGTTGAGAACATTAAAGGTGTTGTTAAGCGTACACATCGTCCAGAAGTAATGGGTAACCTCGGTGGTTTCGGTGCATTGTGTCAGCTTCCTACTAAATACAAAGAGCCTGTGCTTGTCTCTGGTACTGATGGTGTTGGTACTAAACTTCGTCTAGCTATTGACCTTAAGCGTCATGAAAGCGTAGGTATTGATTTAGTAGGCATGTGTGTCAATGACTTAATCGTTCAGGGTGGCGAACCATTATTCTTCTTAGATTACTATGCAACAGCTAAGTTAGATGTTGATGTTGCTACGCAAGTTGTTACTGGTATTGCAAAAGGTTGTGAGCTAGCTGGTTGTGCCTTAATCGGCGGCGAAACTGCTGAAATGCCTGGTATGTATCATGGCGATGACTATGACATGGCTGGTTTCTGTGTTGGTGTTGTAGAAAAAGAAGGCGTAATCGATGGTACTAAGGTTGCCGATGGAGATGCACTAATCGCACTTGCTTCATCAGGCCCTCACTCAAATGGTTTCTCGTTAATCCGTAAAGTATTAGAAGTAAGCGGTGTTGACCCTTTAACTATGTTAAATGATAAATCAATTGCAGATCATTTAATGGAACCTACACGCATCTATGTTAAAAATTGTTTAGATGTTATCGCAAAATACAATGTACATGCACTATCTCATATAACTGGCGGCGGTTTTTGGGAAAACATTCCACGTGTTCTACCACAGAACTTAAAAGCTGACATCAACGGTTCTAGCTGGCAGTGGCCTGAAATTTTCAACTGGCTTCAAACAAACGGTAACATTGATACATACGAAATGTACCGTACGTTCAACTGTGGTGTTGGTATGATTTTAGTTGTTCCACAACAAGATTTAGCCGGTGCGCTTGAAGAATTTAAAGCACTTGGTGAAAATGCATGGCATATTGGTGATATTTCTAGCCGTGTTGATGACGAAGAACAAGTTAGCATCGCTTAATAGGTAACATCATGTCAAAAAACATAGTGGTTTTAATTAGTGGTAACGGCAGTAATTTACAAGCAATTATTGACGGCTGTGAGTCGGCACAAATTGACGGAAAGGTAGTTGCTGTCATTTCTAATAAGCCTGATGTTTATGGCCTAGAGCGCGCTAAAGCACATGATATAGCGACAAATGTACTCGATCACAAAACATTTGATAGCCGAGAAGCCTATGATCATCAATTACGTCAGGAAATCGATAATTATAAGCCTGACTTAGTCATTTTAGCGGGCTTCATGCGTATTTTAACCCCTGAGTTTGTAAATAGTTATCAAGGACGAATGATCAATATTCACCCGTCTCTGCTACCTAAATACCAAGGGCTTAATACGCATCAACGCGCTATTGATGCCGGTGACGATGTTCATGGTGTTAGCGTGCATTTTGTTACGCCTGAATTAGATGGTGGTCCCGTTATTCTTCAAGCCAAAGTTCCTATCTTTGCCGAAGATACTGTTGATGAATTAGCAGCGAGAGTTCATCAACAAGAGCACAGGATTTACCCACTTGTTGTTAACTGGTTTTGTGAATCTCGATTGACAACTCAGTTAGACGATGAAAGTTTAACTGCCTTGTTAGACGATAAGGTACTCGGCCCGCAAGGCCATGCTGCTGAATAGTTCAGAATCATTTTGAAAAGGGAATATTTATTCCCTTTTTTTATTCCTTGGTAATTTCTAGGGTTAAGACTGATTTATCACTACCAAAGGGTAATTCACATTCAACCAGATATAGACCCGAAGAAGTAATCCAACGCCCCTCAATATTAAATGTTCTATCACCGTTAAATGTTTGTGCTTGCCACCGAGTAAGTTTTATCCCCTGCTCTTCAAGGAATTCACTGCTTTGGTCACGGCAAAGCTTCTCCACAACTTTTATTTTTGTAATGGGGATATCAGCTATCACGACTGTTGTAGAAAGTGAGCTTATTACAATACACAGCAAAGTAAATAATCTACTCATCTGAATTCTTCTGTATGGGCAATATAAAAAATAATGATACGAAACTAAAATTGCATTGACAAGCCAATAATCATTAGTTATAAACGATGCAAGATTATTAATAGTCTACTAAATTTACACTAAAGATTGTACCTAAGTACGACGACCGTAAATATAGCGAGCTAAACAGAAATTAACTTTCACAAGCCGCACTTCGACATACCGCCAAAAAATGGGAAGCTATATTCAGAATAATTGAGTATAGATCCGCTAATTATTCATTCTTGTTTAAAATTATATGTACCGCATTTGGTGTTAGGAGTTTTCTATGTGTTCTATTTTTTCTATCTTTGATCTCAAATCAGATCCAACAATACTGCGTGAATCAGCATTAGAAATGTCAAAGTTAATGCGTCACCGTGGCCCTGATTGGTCCGGTATTTACGCCTCTGATCGTGCAATACTCGCCCATGAAAGATTATCTATTGTTGATGTTGATAACGGCGCTCAGCCGTTATTTAACCAAGAGAGAACTAATGTACTCGCTGTGAATGGCGAAATTTACAACCATAAAGAACTTGGCGTTGATTACCCTGATTATCAATTTCAAACAAAATCTGATTGCGAAATAATATTAGCCTTGTATCAAGCTCATGATACGAACTTTTTAGATAAATTAAACGGGATGTTCGCGTTTGCACTTTATGACGAAGCACAAGACAGATATTTACTAGGCCGCGATCATATGGGTATTATCCCAATGTACACTGGCCATGATGAGCATGGAAATTTTTATGTAGCATCTGAAATGAAAGCATTAGTGCCTGTATGTAAAACAGTGCAAGAGTTCCCTCCAGGTCATTTCTTCGATAGTAAAGTTGGTGAATTAGTTCAGTATTATAAACGCGATTGGGCTGATTATGATTGTGTCAAAAACAATGATGCAAGCCCGCAAGCACTTAAAGTCGCATTAGAAAATAGTGTAAAGAGACAACTAATGTCTGACGTGCCCTATGGTGTATTACTCTCTGGCGGCTTAGACAGTTCTGTTATCTCGGCAATTACCCAGCAATTTGCCAAAAAACGAGTTGAGGATAACGATGAAACTAATGCATGGTGGCCTCAACTGCATTCATTCGCCGTTGGCTTAGAGGGATCGCCAGATTTAATCGCCGCTCAGAAAGTGGCGGATCATTTAGGTACTGTGCACCACCCTGTCCTATTTACCATTCGAGAAGGTTTAGATGCAATCAAAGAAGTGATATATCATCTTGAGACCTATGATGTGACAACAATTCGTGCATCAACCCCGATGTATCTGATGGCTCGAAAAATTAAAGCTATGGGCATAAAAATGGTCTTGTCCGGTGAAGGCTCCGATGAATTACTGGGTGGCTATTTATATTTTCATAAGGCTCCAAATGCGAAGGAGTTTCATGACGAGACCGTGCGTAAACTTAACAAACTGCACATGTTTGATTGTGCTCGTGCAAACAAAGCCATGTCAGCATGGGGCGTTGAAGCCAGGGTACCATTTTTAGATAAAGAGTTTATCGACGTGGCAATGACGCAAAATCCTGATGCTAAAATGATCACTAAAGATCGCATGGAAAAACACATTTTACGTGAAGCCTTCTCTGATATGCTACCTGAGTCAGTTGCTTGGCGACAAAAAGAGCAGTTTTCTGATGGTGTGGGTTATTCATGGATTGATGAGCTAAAAGCACATGCAGACCAAGTTGTCACCGATGTACAACTTGCTAATGCCGCGTTTAAATTTCCTCACAATACCCCTGATAGCAAAGAAGGTTATCTGTTTCGCACTATCTTTGAATCACATTTTCCAAATGATACGGCAGCTATGTGTGTTCCAGGTGGTAAATCAGTTGCCTGTTCGACTCCGGAAGCCTTAGCTTGGGACGAAAGTTTTCAAAATATGAATGAACCATCTGGACGTGCCATAGCGGCAGTACATAATGACAGTTACTAAGAATATCTAACATAGTTCACAATTAGTCAGCGTTAATTAAACATCACTTGCTTTTAAGTGATGTTTATTTCATCATCAATTTAATGTATTTAAGTTTCATAATAATACTTATAATTGAAAAGGATTTTCGATGAATATTAAAGCTAGGCTAACCAGTGCGTTTGCACTTATCACCATTCTCATTATTGCGGGGTTACTTTCCCAATCTGTCACCAGTTCAAAAAATATAGACCAGACGCAACGAAGTAATGCACGCTATCTATCTTACATATTGGCTGATGAATTTAGAAAAACATCACAAGATCTCACTCGCCTATGTCGTAGCTACATAGCGACCGGTAACATAAAATACTTTGATGCTTATTGGAACATTGTCAAATGGCGCAATGGTGAAATAGCCAGGCCGAGCTCAGTTGATAAACACCTTTATCCTAATGTTATTCGTAAGCAGAGTGATATTATGAAAGAGCTTGAGTTCTCATCAGATGAGTTTTTACTGTTAAAGCAGGCAAGTGACAATTCCAATGCACTTATCGCAACTGAAGATCAAGCAATGCGCTCTGTCCAAACGAATACATTCATTGAAGGCCCTTACCAAGCAAACAACGGTGAAACGGTAAAAGAGTTTGCTCTACGCATAGTATTTAACGAGCAATATCATGCTGAAGTAAAAAACATCATGGCCCCCGTTAATCAATTTTTCAATGTGTTAGATAATCGAACTGCCACTCAATTAGTACAATCACAAGAAGCTGCACTTTGGTGGTTAAGGATAAACATCATAAGTCAGGTCATTATTCTGTTATTGGTTGCAGCTGTATCGGTTTACTTGGTTAAAGTTCTATTTGGCCCCCTTAAAACAGCCATTGAAGCCATGGTTGATATTGCCCAAGGTAACGGCGACTTAACAAAACGTCTGTCAGTAAAAGGAAAGGATGAAATATCTCTTTTGGGCGGTGGTTTCAATTCATTCGCGAGCAATATTCAGCAGGTAATTACTAACCTTCGATTATCAATCAATGAGATTAACCATTCAGCAAATCAAGTCTTTTCTACAGCAAACATTACAGATAATGCCATTTCCGAACAAAGAAATGTATTGCAACAACTACTGGTCTCTATTGAGCAAATCGTGCCCGCTATCGAGGAAGTTGCATCTAATGCGACACTAGCAGTTGACCAAGCAAATATCTCAAGTGACGCCGCATCCTCAGGATTAAATGTAGTGTCTCAAGCGGTGTCTGATATAAAAATACTTGAAGAGAATATTAGTGAAACAACGCAAGTAATTAATGAATTAGCTACTGATACCAACAACATTGGCTCAGTGTTAGACGTGATTAAAGGAATTGCTGAACAAACAAACTTACTTGCTCTAAATGCTGCTATCGAGGCTGCACGTGCTGGTGAACAAGGCCGTGGATTCGCTGTTGTCGCTGACGAAGTGCGTACATTGGCCAAACGAACTCAGGATTCAACGTCTGAAATTGAAGAAATGATTGAGCGATTACAAATTTGTTCCGACAAGGCAGTAGCCGCGATGGAAGTCAGTCAAACTCGCACTCTAAGCTGTGTAAGTAATACTAAAGATGCGGGCACATCGCTTGAGCGAATTAGTAACTGCGTTAATGATATCACTCAAGTTAATCTATTGATCGCAACAGCCACCGAAGAACAAAATGCAGCCATTAGTGAAATGCGACGTAATATAAATGATATAAATTCTCACGTTGAAGAAACAGCAACAGGTTCGAAAGATACCGCCATTAAAAGCGAACAAATGACTGAGTTAACAGAACAAATAGAGGTTCAGATAGGACAGTTCAAGGTATAAAAAGTCACACCAATTATTCAATAAATCGCCATGCAATAGCATGGCGATTTACCTTACATTTCCCAATAAGCTTCTTCTAAGCTATCTTCCCTTTCTGGTAGCCCCTTAGATAATCGAGGTGAATGTTGATTTAACATTTCAAAACTTACACGGTTTGAATACTTACACACTTGGGCAAAGGATGAGTATGTAAGCGCTGTGCGTATATGTTTGCTTGAATTTGGAAAGTGTTGCTTATGATAGTGATTAGCGGCCATATCATGAAGTAAAGCAGAAAGAGCACCGTCACCAGCACCATTGGTATTCTTTATTTTTTCAGGTCCGCCCATGTAAGGTTCGATATGTGAAAAAACCATCATCGGCTCTTTACAGTCAGCTTTGTTTACTGCACGGCTAAACTCAAAATGATTAAAATCACTAATGGAGCCTGTTTTTAATGGATTTGTTGTCTCGCGTTTTAGGTCAGAATCGGTGTACCCAGAAAGGTATAATCCTTCAGGGCCAGCTGTCAGTAAAACTAAATCACATACTTTAAGTGCAGCTTTGCTGGCTAACAAAGGATCTTCAAATCCAGTTAATGTTTCAGCTTCTTCTTCATTCATTGCTAAAACACAAACATGTTGATCGATAAAGTCTAACCACCACTTAGGATCCTGAGCAATTATTTGCTTCGTTCCTAATGATAAAACGACTGGTACATTGTGCTTATTAGCAAACTGAACAGCGCACATAGTCGCACTATCTATGGTGTCTCCATCACCAACACGCATTAAATAAGAGCTGATAACTAATGCAGAAGATTTAGCTACTACATCTTCATTAATATTTTGCTCACTCAAGGCATTAGACAGACCTTGATTAAACGCAAAGGTTCGTTCGCCATCTTCACTAATTAATGTAAAGCATCGGCCAATGGGGCCAGATACAGGCTGCAATAAGTCTAAGTCAACTTTTGAAGAGGTATTACATAAATACTTATATGCATACCCTTTGGCACGAATGGGATCACTGATTACGCCAAATAACACACTGCGGTTATCAGACAATACGGAGAAGTTATGTAAGGTATTACCAATGGTTCCACCCGCAAACTCATGACTAATACTTTGATTTTCTAATAACGCATTATAAACAGCTTCAGCTTGTTTATCGTCGACTAAACAGGATGTGCCTTTAATCAAATCAAATTGCGCTAAAAATGCGTCGTCAACTGGTGCTTCAATATCTACCAACGTCTGGTCAATTCCACAAATATGACTTGCTATACCTTGCTGTTTTTTTGATTCAAGGGCCGCTTTTGGTGTGGTAACAGGGAAATAATGTTTAATTTTACGTTGACCGGGAAATTTCATTCAGTTGCCTAATTAATTAAAAAAGCTCATACCCATAAAGGTTTGAACAGATCAGAGTATTTTAGCGTAAAGGGACAATTGACTGTAAATAATATTTACAGACATTCGAACTCGTCACACTTTTAATAACAAACCCATCTATTACTTGACCTTGTTATGACAGAAATAATTGACGGGAAACTACAATTTCAGTTTATGTATAGCTAAAAAAAAACCAGTCATCAAATGACTGGTTTTTATGAAGCAATTTTAAAATTAACCAAGTAAACGATTGATTTCAGCGCTTACGTCTGCAACAGGTTTTGTGCCATCTAAGCTATGATATTTGTTTAAACCAGCGTCACGTGCTTTTGTATAATAAGCAATAAGCGGTTTAGTTTGATCATGATATATACCAAGACGTTTACGTACTGTGCTTTCTTCATCATCAGCACGAATGGATAAAGCTTCGCCACTTACATCATCGATATTTTCTACTTTAGGCGGATTATATACGACATGATAAACACGACCAGAACCAGAATGAACACGACGTCCACTCATGCGTTTCACAATCTCTTCGTCAGGCACGTCGATTTCAACAACATGATCAACAACTATGCCGCTGTTTTTCATAGCATCGGCTTGTGGTATAGTGCGCGGAAAACCGTCCAGTAAAAAACCGTCTTCACAATCGGCTTGTGCAACACGCTCTTTCACTAAGCCAATAATCAGATCGTCTGATACTAATTGTCCAGCATCCATAACCTTTTTAGCTTCTAGGCCAAGTTGAGTACCAGCTTTAATTGCTGCTCTTAACATATCGCCAGTAGAAATTTGAGGAATACCAAAAGTATCCATTAGAAACTGTGCTTGAGTTCCTTTTCCGGCGCCCGGTGCGCCCAATAAGATAATACGCATGTTGATCCCCTATCGGATTACTGATTTTTTAAAATATGACACGAATAATACAGTACAAATCAAAGAAGTACAGCCAATCATGGTTAGACTTTAGCCAGATAAACGAATAATTACTTTGATTAATAAATTTGATAAAAAAAACCAATGACATCATTGGTTTTTTTATAAATCTAAATTTAAGCTCTAGGTAATGTTGGGTAATCAAGGCCCAGCATATTACGCATAACGCGAACTACCTGACAGCTATAACCAAACTCATTGTCATACCATACATAAAGTACACAGCTATTATCGCTTGTGATAGTTGCCGTTGAATCAACGACACCAGCATAACGAGAACCAACTAAATCAGTTGAAACGATTTCACATGAAGTAGTGAAGTCAATTTGATCTTGTAATTCAGAATGTAATGCCATGTCACGAAGATAAGTATTTAATTCTTCTTTATTTGTACCTTCTTTAAGGTTCAAATTCATAATCGCCATTGAAACATTTGGCGTAGGCACACGAATCGCATTACCTGTTAACTTACCAGCTAACACAGGAAGTGCTTTAGATACGGCTTTAGCTGCACCAGTCGAGGTAATAACCATGTTTAATGGTGCACTACGACCACGGCGTGGTGATGGATGGTAGTTATCAATCAAGTTTTGATCATTGGTATATGAATGAACCGTCTCAATATGACCATTTACAATGCCAAACTTATCGTTAACCGCTTTTAATACTGGTGTAATAGCATTAGTTGTACAACTTGCAGCACTCACAATGCGAGCATCGCCAATCATATCTTCATTAACACCGTAAACGATATTATCAATATCACCTTTAGCAGGTGCAGTTAATAATACTTTTGAAGTACCGATAGATTTTAAATGTTCAGACAAGCCATCTTCGTCAGTCCATTTACCAGTATTATCAACAACTAACGCGTTGTTAATACCGTATTTTGTGTAATCTACAGAGTCAGGAGAATTAGCATAGATAATTTGGATGTAGTTACCATTAGCAATCAACGCATTGTTTGATTCGTCAACTTCGATAGAGCCATTGAATGGTCCATGAATAGAATCGCGACGTAATAAACTTGCACGCTTTTCTAAATCTCCACCGTTTCCACGAACAACAATTGCACGTAGACGCATGAAGTTTGCTTGACCACTACGTTCGATTAACAAGCGAGCTAGAAGACGACCAATACGACCAAAACCGTATAAAACAACATCACGGGCTTCAGTCTCTTCGTCTTTACCAATAAGCTCTGCTAACTCAACTGTTAAGAAATCGATAACATGATCATAGTTTGAACCATGTTCATTAGCATATTTAATGGCAAGCTTACCTAAATCAATACGAGCTTGAGCAATATTTAACTCTGAGATAGCTTGTAATAATGGGAATGATTCACGTAAACGCAATTTTTCACCGATATGTTGGCGCACGTTTCTATGTGCCTTGATGATATCGATTGTTGAGGCTGTTAGTAATGGACGACCATAAACAGTGATTTCAACACCTTGCTGACGAAAAAGTTTACCTAACAATGGTTGCATTGTTTCGGCTAATTCTTGACGTTCTTGCCAGCTGTTCAAATATTTATCTTGAGTCATTAAAGCTTCCTTAATAGGTCTAAATTTGTAAAGCGATTGAATAATACGTACAGTGTAACTAATAATGACTGGCAAGGCATAATACCCTTAATTGCCAGTCGTCAGTAAATATGGATGATTACATCCTGCCAACATCAAAATTCGATATTGTAAAACAACTCAACAATCTTCGAATAATTTGGCCTTTAAATTTTGCGCTATTCTATAGCACAAAGCCCTCTATTACTAGCGTTTGGGCAGGTTTCTTACTCTGTAATTTTTAAGTCAGGACTGAAAGTTGAATACAAAATTAAGCACCATTATTACAGGTTTGTTGGCGGTAAGTCTCACTGGATGTTTTAATGACGAGAAAAGTATTTATGGAATTTGTGAAAATAATTCACAAATTTGTACAGATATTAAAACCAAAGGCTGGTGTAAGAATGAGCGAGCTAACATCATAAGAAATAGATATCGTCAATTAAAAGCCCCTAATGATCAAGAAAATCTATACAGAAGCCTGATGAACTGGAAAAAGTTTAGTCACTGTATAGAAGCGGCATCTAATATAAAGCGTAGACAAATCAAAGATAGAGACCCTACTAAAGCGGCAACCTTCATCAATACGATAAAACAAATTGAGAAACTAGAGCAACAAACTGCTCAGAGCCAATTGCCTCAATTCCTTTATTACCATTGGGTCCAAAGCGGCAATGATGCAAAAATTAATAAGTTGATTAAACTCGATAGAAACCACAAATTAGATACAACTGAGCTACAGTTAATGATGTCTAGTTATTATAGTAAAATTAACAAAAAGAAAGCAGCAAATGCACAATATAGGGCACTAGAACTACTAACTGAGAAAGACCTAGAAAACATTGATCACAGTATTTTCGCCAGTATTTCAACCTATCATTACCAAACGCAGGAACTCGAATTATCCTATGTTTGGGCGAAAATAGCAGTTAAGTTTGGTCTCAAAGCCAACCTTTACTCGTCACTCACATCTGAATTACTACGCAAAGGCGTAAAACTGGGTGCTCTAGACCAAAAAGCGGATAATATCTATAAATCCATTAACGCCCTATCCTTTAAAAAAACTAATAAATAAGATTAAGTCACTTTTTGTGTAATAAAATTACATAAAAAGTGTCTACCCCGTTGC
>Ga0105359_10003769_pt1 | contig 12289 bp, 6 predicted proteins | sample GOMGulsemesocosm_6_FD_83659 | JGI IMG/M metagenome (GOLD analysis project Ga0105359, IMG submission 83659) | Methane-oxidizing microbial communities from mesocosms in the Gulf of Mexico - GOM8C Gulf of Mexico | ecosystem: Environmental > Aquatic > Marine > Cold seeps | place: Gulf of Mexico... | reverse complement strand
TTATCTTTGCATAATGCAAGAGACAATTTTAATTTTAGATTTCGGATCACAATACACTCAGTTAATCGCAAGAAGATTACGTGAGTTAAACGTTTATTGTGAAATTCACCCATGGAATAAAGAGCCAGAGTTAAATGATTCTATTAAAGGAGTTATTTTCTCAGGAAGTCCTTTTTCTACTAGAGATGAAAATTCTCCTCAACCAAAAGTTGAAATGTACAAAGGGAAAGTGCCTTTGTTAGGTGTTTGTTTTGGAGCACAATTCTTAGCTAACCATTTCGGTGGGCAAGTGTTAGCTTCTAAGATTAGAGAGTATGGTCGTGCAAATTTATCTTTTGTTGATGAAAAATCGACAATAATGCAAGGTGTGGAAAATGAATCACAAGTATGGATGAGTCATGGAGATACGATCAAAGCTTTGCCTTCAGGTTATAAAACAATTTGTAGTACTAAAGATGTTGAGTTTGCTGGTTTTGAAGTAGAAGGAGAGGATACGTTCGGAATTCAATTTCATCCAGAAGTATTTCACTCGACTTATGGGAAGAATTTATTAGAAAATTTTATTGTAAAAATTTGTAAATGTTCTCAAGACTGGACTCCAGATGCCTTTGTTGAAACTACTGTTGCTGATTTAAAAGCGAAAATTGGAAACGATAAAGTAATCTTAGGATTATCAGGTGGTGTTGATTCTTCAGTTGCGGCTTTTTTGTTGCATAGAGCAATTGGAGAAAATTTGCATTGTATTTTTGTTGATAATGGATTGTTAAGAAAAGATGAGTATTCGTCTGTTCTTGAGTCATATAAAGGATTAGGGTTGAATGTGAAAGGTGTTGATGCTGGTCAATCATTTTATGATGCTTTAAAAGGTGAAAGTGATCCAGAAAAGAAAAGAAAAATTATCGGTGGTAAATTTATTGATGTTTTTGATGAAGAGTCTAAAAAAGTAGATGGAGCGAAATGGTTAGGTCAAGGTACAATTTATCCTGATGTAATTGAATCTGTATCTGCTACTGGTGGACCTTCTCAAACTATAAAGTCACATCATAATGTAGGTGGATTGCCTGATTTTATGAAGCTTTCTGTAGTTGAACCATTAAGATTATTATTTAAAGATGAAGTAAGACGTGTTGGTCGTTCAATGGGGTTGCCAGAGTTTATATTAGGAAGACATCCTTTTCCTGGTCCAGGATTGGGGATTAGAATATTAGGTGATATCACAGAAGAAAAGGTACGAATCTTGCAAGAAGTGGATTATGTATTTATTCAAGGTTTAAAAGATTGGGGTTTATATGATGATGTATGGCAAGCAGGAGCAATATTATTACATGTAAATACTGTAGGAGTAATGGGGGATGAAAGAACTTATGAAAAAGCAGTAGCTCTTAGAGCTGTTGAGTCTACAGATGGTATGACAGCTGATTGGTGTCATTTGCCTTATGATTTCTTAGCTGAGATATCGAATAAAATTATTAATAATGTGAAAGGAATAAATAGAGTTACTTACGATATTAGCTCTAAACCACCTGCAACTATTGAATGGGAATAATATGAGAAAAGTAATTGGATTAGTTTTAATGCTGTTTGTTTCGGTTATGTGTTTTGCACAGCCGGGAAAGGTTGGTGTTGAAACCTTAGATGGGAAAAAGTATTATGTTCACTTCATTGAAGCGGGGCAGACATTATATGGTTTGCATCAAATGTATGATGTTCCTGTTGGTGATATAGCTAAAGCTAATGAAAATTTAGTAAGTGGTTTACAGATCGGACAAAAAATTCTCATTCCAATTTCAATTAATAATTCTAATTATTATTCAACTCATATTGTAGTTAAGGGAGAAACATTATATGGGATTTCTAAAAGCTATAAATGTTCGGTTTCTGATTTGAAAATTATTAATCCAGAATTAGTTTCTGAAGGTGTTAGTGTTGGGCAAGTTTTAAAAGTTCCTGCAATTCAAATGGAATTAATAGATAAGCCGGTTGTGAATGTTGGGGAGATGACAATTAAAGATCCTGTTGATTCGCCTGTTCCAAATCATTTTCAAAACACGAGTTCGTTTAATGATTCAATTGTTATACATACAGTTTTAAAACATGAAACTTTATATTCTGTATCTAAACGATATATGGTGTCAATCAATGCGATAAAAAAATTGAATGACATTAAGAGTAATGGAGTTAAGGTTGGAGATAAATTAAAGATAAAAGTAAAAAAGGTTAATTATTCTATCGTTGAAAATGAATTAGGTAATCCTGTTGTCAATGTTGATACGAGTTTATTGTTTAATGATCTGCATAAAAAAGATAAATATAAAGTCGCTTTATTTTTACCGTTAATGCTATCTAAGAATCAATCGTATTTAGATCAGCCATTGAAGGTTGGTAAAATAAAGGAGTTGTATTCAATTACTAAAATCGCGTCAGAATTTTATCACGGTTTTATTTTAGCTGCTGATTCACTTGTGAAAGCAGGCTTGAATGTTGAAATATATGTGTACGATACACAAAAAGATACACTTAAAATTCAAAAACATTTAAACAAGCCTGAATTTTTAGATATTGATTTGGTGGTTGGTCCTTTATTTTCAAAGACTATCAATTACTTAGCTTCATATTGTAAAGTGAATGAAATTCCAATGGTTATTCCTTTTAAAGCAAATTCAAAAGTACCTTATCAAAACCCAATGGTTTTTAAAGCGACCACATCTAATTTAGGTTTGGTTGAAGGTATTGGTGATTATGCTGCTAAAAACATGTCTAGTTACAAGGTGTTCATGGTTAAACCTACTCAAAAATCAGATTTAGTATTATTTGAAAAGATTAAGGATACCTATAATACAACGATTAAAACCGTTGATAATCCAATGTCTACTGAAATTGTGGAATTAAAACTTGGGGATGCTGGAGGTCGAGATATTAATGTTCATTTAAGAAAGGATACAGTGAATGTAATTATTGTTCCATCAGCTGATGTGAAGTTTGTGACAGGTGTATTTACCAGGTTTAACAGTATAATGAACTTAAATACATATTCAAAAAACATGAAAATTGTTGTTTTTGGTTTAGAGGATTGGAATAAAATGAATGATATTGATTTAAAGCATAGGGTTAGGTTAAATCAATGCTATGCTACTTATAGGTATACAAACTATGGGGCTTTAAAAACAAATACAGTTATTCAAGCTTATAGAACGGAGTATGGAACTGATCCTGATATTTATTGGTTGCAAGGTTTTGATATTGGTTATTATTTCTTAAGTGCTCTGTATTTGTATGGTGAAGAATTCACTAGTTATCTACATCAGTATAAGTTAGAGACTATTCAAAATGATTTTGAGTTTAAAAATAATAGGCTAGGTGATGGGGTAGAGAATAGTTCCATTAAGGTTATTCAGTATTCTAATTATGATTTAAAAGTATTGAATTAATTTTCCTTTAGAATAAGCAACCTATTACATTTTATAACCGTATAGAGTAAAAAAGAACAATATAAAACATATATGTACCGCTTATAATCAAGTGTGTCCGTTAAAATTCAAAACATGAAAAAAATAATGATGATATTATTCCTAGCTTCTGTAGGAATTTCATTTGGTCAAACAAAAGAAGAGGTAGATCAACGATTAGTTGAGAATAAAGGTGAAGAAATTTACAATATACTTTCTTATCGAAAGGATTATTATAAGTTTTTGTTATGGGAACTTACTAACGCTTATGAAATAGTAAATTCAAGTTCTGTTTCAGATCAAAACATTTTATCTATTTCAACAATTATTGATAAGTCTAACAATCAATTTTTAATTTCAAATTTGGATAATTCACAGACGTTCAATTTTATTAAATATAACTTCATGCGTGAAAAAGATAGTGATGTTTATTACGATTTAGGGAATGGGAGTATATTAAAATTTACTGGATTACTGGTGCTTTGGGAAGAGTTTAGAAATTCAGGATTAAATAACAAACAATAGTATTAGGTTATGAAAAAGATAGTTTTAATTTTAAGTTTAATCTTTACTGGTCTTGTTTTTTCGCAAGACCCGATCGATTTTACAGCAGCAAATAATAACACTACAATAAATACCTGTAATGGTTTTATTATTGATTCTGGTGGTCAAGGTGGTGGAGGTTATGGTAATGGTGAGAATGTTACTATTACAATATGTCCTGATACTATTGGGACAGGGAATAATGATGATTTCATTAATATAGTATTTAATCTTTTTAATTTAGATGGTACGGATACAAATCCTTTACCAAATGTAAATAATCAAGATTACATGAATGTGTATGATGGTCCAAGTACGGCCTCTAACTTTTTAGGAGTTTATAACCAAAACGGATTGGCAAACACTACAATTCAAGCTACAAATTTAAATCCTTCAGGTTGTATTACTTTGCAGTTTGTGTCAAATGATCAAAATGCTGCAGGAAATTGGGGTTTTACAGCTTCTGCTACTTGTGCAACGCCATGTGATTCTCCTGTTTCTGGAGCTCAAATTGTAGGTGGTGAAACTGTAGATAGTATTAGAGTGTGTGTGGGTGATATGGTGAGTTTTATGGAAGTTGGTTCTTTTGCTCAAGCTCCTTTTACTTTAGATAGTCTTTCTTGGAATTTTATGGACGGAACTACTACTGTTGGTGCTAGTGGCGGAACAGTACAACATGCTTTTACTCAACCAGGGCATTATGTGGTTAACTTGTATGTTGTGGATGATAATGCATTTAACACATGTCTAAATGCAAATTTAAATGAATTGAATGTTTTTGTTGCTACACCTCCTACATTTTACAACTTTCCTAATGATACCAGTTTGTGTATTGGTGAATTCATTGATTTAACAGCTTCACCTCAAATTTTTGACAGTTTATGGTCCGGATTTCCAGGGGGAACCCAAATTGATGATGGATGTATGTCGGATACTCTTTTAGGTGTGGCACAAGTTGTTCCAGTTACAATGACTGGTTTTGATGAGCCGTTCATTACAGATGCTGGACAGATTGAAAGTATTTGTTTGGATATAGAACATTCTTATATGGGAGATTTAGTGATACAAGTTGAGTGTCCTAATAATACAATTATTACACTTCACCAGCAAGGCGGAGGTGGTACACAGATTGGTGTTCCGGTGCAAACTGTTGATGTCGATTGTATAAATGGTTTAAATCAAGGTGTCCCTTTCAATTATTGTTTTACACCTCAAGCAACAGATACGTGGGTTGAATGGGTTGCTGGTGCTGGTTTTGGTCAAACAATCCCTGCTGGTGATTATGAACCTATTGCGCCTTTGTCTGGTTTAGTGGGGTGTCCTATAAGTGGAACTTGGAATTTAATAGTTACTGATAATTGGGGGGCTGATGATGGTACCGTCTTTGGATGGAGTATTAACCTTGTTGATTCGTTATATCCAGCTGTTGTTGAATTTACTCCGAATATTGGAACAAATTCAGATTCTTCTTTTTGGGCAATTACGGATCCTTTTGTGACAAATTTATCAGCTAATGGTAATGTTGTTTCAATTACACCTACTGTGGCTGGGGTTTATGATTATACGTATTCTGTTTGGGATGATTTCGGATGTTTTAACGATTCAATAATTACAATTACTGTTAATGATCAGATTAACGTATCGGCAGGTTTGGATACATCTATTTGTAATGGTCAGGCTGTTATTATAGGTGATTCTGGAACTGGTGGTGGTGCTGGTTGTAGTTATTCTCTTGATTTAGTAGATACCTTTGGTGATGGCTGGAACGGAAACTCAATTGATGTTACTATTAATGGTGCTAATACTAATTACTCTCGTGGAGGTAATGGTCAAGTTATACCTTTAAATGTGAATCATGGTGATGTAATTACATTGCAATGGAATGCAACTGGTAATTTTCAAGGCGAAAATGAAATTTATTTATATGATGGCAATGGAACATTAATGTACTCTAACGGGGTTGGTGGTACGCCGTCAACAACTTTAGGTAATGTTATAGTTGATTGTTATGGAGGTTTAGTATTCGTTTGGACTCCGGATGATGGTACGCTTTCGGACGTTGGTTCTCCAAATCCTGAGGTGTTAAATTTAAATGGTACATCAACATATACTTTGGGGGTATATCCAGCAGGACATCCTGCCTGTATTACTTATGATGATATAATAGTATCGGTTGGTGGAGAAACTGATCCCGGGTTAGATAGCGTTGTTACTATTTGTAAAGAAGCACTTGAGCAAGATTTATTTCAATATTTAGGTGGTACGCCTCAACTTGGAGGTACTTGGTATAGTCCAGCTGGAGATACTATTTTGATGCCTATTTTACCTGATACACTAGTGGATGGATTATATCAATATGAAAGAGATAGTGCAGGTTGTACATCTTCTGCTTTTGTTGATGTTACTATTAAAAAGATTGTATTAAGTGCAACTATTGACCATTCTGATTGTCAAGCCTTAAATGGTGAGGTTACTTTGATTGGTACTAATACTACAGGTCCTTTTGAATTTACAAATGACTTTGGTGTGACTTATGGTACTAATAATGTGTTTTTAAGTGGAACTTTAACGGCTGATGGTATAGGTGGAGCACTTAAAGGTTTAGGTGCAGATGTTTTAAATAATGCGCAAGAGTATACGTTTGGAATTATAGATTCAATAGGATGTGTTGCTTTTATAGACACACTTGTAACTGATGATGGTTTTCCTAGTATTGATGTAGCTTCTATTGTACTAACGGATAGTGATTGTGGAGCTGATAATGGACAGGTTAATAGTGTAGTTGTTAATGGAGGAACACCTAATTATACATTCTCAACTGATGGGACTATTTATGGTGCTTTACCTTTAGTTGGTTTATTACCTAATACTGGAGGTTTGAATTACGATTTAATAGCTCAAGATAATTTTGGTTGTACAGATACTGTGCAAATAACAATAGCTGAAATTAATATACCAGTTATCACATCTATTAATGTTAAGGATGTAACGTGTCATACGATTGGAGATGGAATAATTGAAATTATAGGAACGAACTTAATGTCATATTCTATTGATGATGGAAGTGGAATTATTGTCCAAGCTGCAGGTCTGTTTACTAATTTAGCACCTGGAAATTATGACGTTAGTGGTTATTCTGGACCAAATGGAACTTTATGTAACGTTTCTGCTCAGGTTGTTATTACTGAGCCTACTGCTTTACAAATTGATACATTGTCAAATGACTTGATTGTTTGTAAAGGAGATTTAATTACACTTGGTGTATTAGGTTCTGGTGGAAATGGGAATTATACTTATGATTGGGATTATTTAGGAAATGATTTAGGTCAGGCAGCTGTTGTAACAACAGATGTTATTGAAGATATGCAGATTTGTGTAACTATGAGTGAGGATTGTCCTTCGCCAACGGTAACCCAATGTATGGATGTAACACTTTCTCCTAATATTTATCCTTTATTAACTTCTGACTTTACTGAGGGGTGTTATCCGTTAACTGTAAATTTAACAAACATTTCAAATGCTCCAAATGTGTTTTCGTCAGTTTGGACATTTTCTGATGATAATGTTTCAAATGCAGTACCTGGTATAGCACCAATTACACATACGTTTATAAATCCAGGAGTTTATGATGTGAATTTAGAAATTGTTTCTACGGAAGGCTGTGTGTATGACACGACTTATACTCAAGAATACACTGTTCATGATCACCCGGATGCAAATTATTCTTATACAACAATACCTTTGACAGTATATGATAGTGAAGCAAGTTTTGTTGATTATTCGAGTGGTGACCCAGTACAGTGGGCTTGGCATTTTGGTTCTGGAGCAATTCCTTTAACAGCTTCAGTTCAAAATCCAGTAGTTAACTACCCAGAAGGAGTTGCTGCTATATACCCAACAATGTTATATGTTTGGAATGAGTTTGGTTGTTATGATTCGTTGGCTAGTCAAGTAGAAGTGATAAATGATGTAACGTTGTTTGCTCCTAATGTGTTCACACCGGATGGTGATGAGTTCAATGAAACATGGAGAGTGTACATTAAGGGAATTGATATTTATGATTTTCATCTTCTAATGTTTAACCGTTGGGGTGAAATAGTTTGGGAGTCATATAATCCAGAAGGTGAATGGGATGGGACCTACGGTTCTGATGGTTCTATTCAGGATGGTACTTATGTGTGGATATTACATGCTAAAGATTCATATAATGATAAAAAATATGAATTTAACGGAACAGTTACGATAGCAAGATAAGTTTAAGAAAATAAATAATTTTATAAAAAGGAAAGACTGATGTCTTTCCTTTTTTATTTTTATAAATTTGTGAAATGGAAAAAATGATAGGGGATAGAATTAGCACGTTTACAGAAAAGAAGTTTACAAGTATTATTATATACCCGAAAAGAACTAGGTGGAAAGAAGCAGTGCTTTTTGCATGGTTAATAGCGTTTTCTATTATTGGATTTTATATGATTTATCTTTTAATAGGTGGAGGGCTTGAGAAGCTTGATAATTCTGGGATAGAAGGTGATCCTATAGAAGTTTTAAGGAATCAAAAAATATACCTTGGCGTGTTTGTTGGGTTTTGGATTTATTTTGAGTATAAAGTAGTAAAAGGGCTGTTGTGGTTAACTCTAGGTAAAGAACTGATTAAGATTACTAATGAATCGGTAGTGATTAAAAACTCGATCTTGTCATATGGAAAATCAAGTAGTTACTTTTTTGAAAATATGAAGGGATTTGGTTTGGTAGAGCATGAAAAATTATCTTTCGGTTTTGATTATGAAAATGCGTTTTGGAGAAAAGGAACGGATTGCCTTATTTTTGAGCATAGAACAAAAGCTGTTTCATTTGCTAGAAAATTGAATGACAAAGATGCAATGCTTTTGCAAAGGTTTATTGTGGATAGGATAAAAAAACAATCGAAAGCTTAATTGTAAATAGTGTTGAATATTGATATTTAGATAGTTTGAGATTACATATGAATTAATATTTTTTATTTAAATATCTACATTTTTTTTTGAGGTAGTAAATTAAAATAATAAGATTTTAATTATAGAAAACAGTTAGAATTACGAAAAAAAATGTTACTTTAGCGACTTAATGGATTCTGTCCATACCCAAATTTTATAGAAAAAAACTACTTTTATGAAGAAAATAGTACTAATAACGTTAAGCTTTATAGCGGTTAACATGTCTATTGCTCAGAGTGATAAGCAAATAACTAACTACATGTTTGATAACATGTCATTTAATCCTGCTACAACAGGTTTTAAAGGGTATTGTGCAACAGCAATTTACCGTGGACAATGGGATAAAGTTGAAAATGCACCTAATACAATGTTAATTAATGTGCAAGGTAGTTTGCCAAATATTAATAGTGGATTTGGAATTTCATTTATGAATGATGTGATTGGTCTGGGAGTAGAAAGAGAAATTACGATTAATTTTTCACATCACTTATATATACCTAATCAAGGTCATTTAAGTGCTGGTTTGGCGTTAGGTATTGAAAATGTTGGGTTTGATCCAAAATGGAATGGGCCAACTACAGGTTGGGGGAATTCCGCTTTAGATGCTACTTTGCCAACTGGTGCTTCAGGTACTGGGTTAGATGTGAATTTTGGTTTACATTGGAAAGCTAAAAATTACTATGTTGGCTTATCTGCAACGCACTTAACGCAGCCTTACATAGAAAGTGTTAGCTTTACTAAAGCAAGACATTACTATGTAATTGGGGGGTATCATATTGACAACAGTGCGAGTTTTGCTTATTTTTTACCTACAGGGATGAAAGTTACGCCTTCTATATTATTTAAAACGGATGCTGTTGCAAGTATTTTAGATTTTAATATAATGGTGAATCAGTGGATGAGTGGAAGTAACAATGATAAAGGGTTTTATGCAGGTTTAACGTATAGACATACAGATGCAATTGCTATTCAATTAGGGTTACAAATGAAACAATTTACAAAAAACAGTAAACCTACAGGGAGTAATGATTCTGGTTCTTTAGGGCAGAACGGTAGAGCTTCTGATCCTGATGTTTGGAAGGTTGGTTATTCTTATGATGTGATGACCGGTCCGTTAAATGAGTATGGTTTTGGTTCGCATGAATTAGTATTTAATTACTGTATGTCTTCTCCAGCTGCAGCGATACACAGATATGGAAATGTGTTTATTTTACAGTAATTATATAAAAACTGTAACCATTACAAATTAAAACCGTTAATATAAAACCAAACCCTAAATCTTGATAGTCGAAATCGAATTGGTTTATTTAAAAAAATTGGTAGCATGAAGAAAATTTTTGGAATATTTATTATAGCAATACTATTAGTAGGATGTGAAACCGGAACGGGTCACATGACTGGTGTGCAAGGAAGAAAAACATATTTCCCTTCTATTCCTTATGGAATGGTGTATATACCTGCTGGTTCATATACTATGGGACAAAGTGATGAGGACGTTCCGTTCTTACACCAGTCTAGATCAAAGGTGGTTTCAATCTTTGCTTTGTATATGGATAATACTGAGATTACAAATAACGAGTACCGTGAATTTGTACATTGGGTAAAAGATTCTATTATGTTAGAAAAAATCTATGAAGGTATTTCTAGTTATGATGCGATTGAATATGGAGAGCATGAAGTAGTAAGACCCATTGATGATGAAGCTGACGCAAATGATATAATATCTGGTATGTTAATGCATGGAGATATCTATTATGATGAAGCAAATACGCAATGGAAAGATTGGGAATTAACTATGGAGGATGCTCCTGATTATGCTTTGTTAAGAGAAAACTTCCCGTTGTCTTGGACGTTTAAAGGCGTGTCTAATGAATTGGCTTACCAATTAGTTCAAGATATGTACCTTGGTGCAGAAGATAGATGGTACAAACGTAAAGAAATAGATGTTCGTAAATTGAACTTCAAATACTATTGGGTAGATATTCAAGAAGCGGCTAAAAGAGGTTCTGTTGAAATTATTAGAAATGGTTTCCAACCAACTCAAGATGGTGGAATTGCTTCAACTGATGCTGAAAAAACAAACGTTGGTAGAACACCACAACATAGAAATTTAAACTCTGGTACTCATGATTTTACTGGTGATCCAAATGGTCAAGATTTAGATATGGGTTATTTCAATAAGAAAGGTGAAAATAATGCAATTAGAGGTCATGAAAGTAGAGGACGTTTTATTATTGAAGAAGAAATTAATGTATACCCAGATACTTTATGTTGGGCTAGAGATTTTACGTATTCATTTAATGATCCAATGGTAAATATGTACTTTTGGCACCCAGCTTATGATAATTATCCCGTAGTTGGTGTAACTTGGAAACAAGCAAGAGCGTTTTGTGTATGGAGAACTCAGAAGTTGAATAACTGGTTATCTGCTCAAAACATGTTATGGGTACAGGATTTTAGATTACCTAATGAAGGTGAGTGGGAATATGCTTCAAGAGGTGGATTAAAACAATCGCCATATCCTTGGGGTGGACCTTATATCAGAAATTCAGCTGGTTGTATGTTAGGAAACTTTAAACCAATGAGAGGAAGATATTTTGATGATGGTGGTTTTTATCCTGTAAAAGCGTATTCATATAATCCAAATGGATATGGTTTATACTGTATGGCTGGTAATGTTGCTGAGTGGACTGAAACTGCTTTTGATGAGTCGGTTTATGAATTTTCACATGATATGAATCCTGAATATAGATATTATGCAATGGATTGAGATCCACCAGTATTAAAAAGAAAAGTAATTCGTGGAGGTTCTTGGAAGGATATTGGATATTACCTACAAACTGGTTCAAGAACATACGAATACCAAGATACAACTAAATCATATTTAGGATTTAGATGTGTTCAAACTCATATCGGTCGTGGTGGTTCTGACTTCTCTGCAGAGGGTGGTGAAGAAATCAAATCGGATATTGAGTTAAGATAAAATAGTAAATTACAACCAAATAAATAAAAAATAGTACAAACCAAAAAACAAGGAAAATTATGAAACCAGGAAGTAAAGCGTGGAAAAGTATGATGGCAAAAGTATATGGTATCGGTGGAGGTATCGTTATTATTGGAGCCTTATTTAAAATTATGCACTGGCCAGGAGCATCAGCAATGCTTATTATTGGTCTAGGTGTTGAAGCTGGTATATTCTTTATATCTGCATTTGAACCATTACATGAAGATCCAAATTGGGAATTAGTCTACCCAGAATTGGCATTAGCTCATGATGAAGATTTTGATGTGCATGCATTTATTGAAGAAAAAGGAATTTCTTCTTCA
>Ga0105359_10003760_pt1 | contig 12301 bp, 11 predicted proteins | sample GOMGulsemesocosm_6_FD_83659 | JGI IMG/M metagenome (GOLD analysis project Ga0105359, IMG submission 83659) | Methane-oxidizing microbial communities from mesocosms in the Gulf of Mexico - GOM8C Gulf of Mexico | ecosystem: Environmental > Aquatic > Marine > Cold seeps | place: Gulf of Mexico... | reverse complement strand
TTCTCATCATCAGGTCTTCAAGGTCTGAGCGGTTAATGGTTATCGATAAATCAGCATCGGGTGATTGGTAGCCCTTGATGCTGGTCAGCGTTTCATTGCTGAGTTCGATTAGATAAGTTTCGTTGTTGTCAGGCGTCAGTAGGTTGACTTTAAATGTCATGCCCTCGGCTTTGCGGCCGTCCATTTGGATGCCTAAAAACTCGAGAAAAAGTTCTGTGCTCATGGCTCGCGCCAGATCTGGCCCACCAGTGTGTGCGACATTGCCGCCCTTTATGCCGTCGCGCAGCTCCAGTGCTGCGGCTAAAAAGCTGTTTCTCAAGCTTGGGCTCTCATACTGATAACCCAGCTGTTCAAAACAATCGGCCAATAGGTCTTTTGCCTCACGGTTGCTGGGTTCGGCGTAGACTAACTTGTTGAGAATTTCTTGCGCCAGTCGGTATTCACCCAGTTGGTAGAGTTTACGAGACTTTTTGAGGATCTTTTTCGAGCCGCCCATCATCTCCACATACAAGGGCGCCGCGTCTGAGGGCGACAGAGGCGTGAGCGTGGCCGGGTTGGCATCCCAGTAACCGAGATAACGATTGATGACAGCTCGGCTGTTGTGTTGCAGGGAGCCGTGGTAACTGCGCGCATACCACTGTTGCTGCAGGCTTTTAGGCATGTCGTATAGGTTGTGGATCTCATTGATGGTGACGCCTTGATTGGCCAGGTTAAGCACTTGGTTGTTCATGTGGGCGTACATATCACGCTGGCCACGCATCACTTCTTGAATGCGCTCATTACCCCAACGAGGCCAATTGTGGGAGGCAAACATGACTTCTGCGTCCTGGCCGAATTGATACAGAGCGGCATTGATCTGTTTTGACCAAGCCAGTGTGTCGCGCACCTTGGCGCCGCGCAGGGTGTAAATGTTGTGGATGGTGCCGGTGATGTTCTCCGCGGCCCAAAAGGCTTTCTTGTCAGGAAACCAGGTGTTCATCTCTGCCGGCGCTTCTGTTCCGGGGGTGTTCTGAAACACCATATTAATACCATCAATGGTTATTTCTTCGTAGTCCGCTTCGATGACACGATTGGGCGGGATCAAACCAAGGGAGCCAGAGCCGACATTTTTTCCGATTGACTGGTCTACGTGGCCATAAGGGCTTGCTGGGAGTACCACGCCATATTGGTAGAATAAACGTCGACTCATCGCGTTTCCGGCATGAATGTTCTCGGCTACCGCATTTTCCATAAAACCTTTAGGGGCGATGACTTGCACCTTGCCACTTTTCACGTCGGCTTCATCGACCATACCGCGCACGCCACCAAAGTGATCGGCGTGGGAGTGGGAGTAAACAATCGCTTTTACCGGGCGCTCACCTAAGGTCTCATTAATAAATTTCAGCGCGGCGCGTGCGTTTTCTTTATTTTCTAATACATCAAAGACAATCCAGCCGGTATCGCCTTCGATAAAAGTACTGTTGGCTAAGCCATAACCACGAATTTGATAAATGCCGGGGGTGACTTCATACAAACCATAATTCATATTTAAAATGGCTTGCCGCTGCAGGGATGGGTGGATGCTGTCGAAGTCTTCGCCATTGAAGAGGAAGTCATACTTGCCCATACTCCAGGCAACGTGACCAGAGTCGGCCATGATTTCCCGGTAGTTTGGCGCGGCAATAAATCCTCTTTTTTGTTCTTCAAAATCTTTCTTGTCTGCAAAGGGCAGTTTGGCACGCTGCTCTTTTTGTAAGGCGACTGTATATTTTGAGGGTAAATTACCCTTTGGGTGAAAGTGCTCGGTAGCAGCAAGAGCCCCAGTTGAAAATACCAAACCTGCGGTTATTGTTTTTATCGCGTTGATTACTTGCATGATGACTCTCTTTCTAATGGGCAGCGAGATAATCAGAGTGTGGCTGCACTCTAGGGTCTTGATGCATCTCTGTTGAAACTCGTAAAAATATTACTGAAAATCGTTAACCGTTGAACCCCTGCGGCGAGCCCTTAGATCTTATGGGCCGCTGAATCTCATATATAGACGTACAGCTTAAAGGGACTAAAGCCTCGGTTTTTTCTTTTTACGCCAGCATTTTATCTTTTTGCGACACCTGGGCTTGTCTGGGCGAGGCCCTTTGGTCGGATGAGTGTCGATGGGGGGCGCGGGTTATAGCGGAGTAAATCGAGAGCGAGGCTGGTCGCCCTAGATGCTAGTTGAGCGTGATGGACGCCACGTTATTGCGGCCCTGGTGTTTAACCTGGTAGAGCTGCTGGTCGGCGGCATCGAGCAGCTTTTGTGGAGAGTCATCAAGTTCGGGTATTTGGGTGGCGACACCGATACTCAGGCTGACCACCTGATCAATGTCGGACTGGGAGTGGGGGATAGCCAGTTCATGGATTCTTTGGAGGAGGCGGCAGGCTACTTCATAGGCCGCCTCGTTACTGATCTGTGGCAGCAGTGCGACAAACTCTTCGCCGCCGTAGCGGGCGACAAACTCGCCACTGCGTGACAGGGCTTGTTGCAGCGCTTGGGCAATGTCTCGCAGACACTGGTCTCCGGCTAGGTGTCCGTATGTATCGTTGTAACGCTTGAAGTAATCGATATCAATAAACAATATCGACAGGGGCGTGTGGCTGCGGCAGCTTCGGCGCCACTCTTGCTCCAACAGATTCTCAAATTCCCGGCGGTTGTGCAGACCCGTGAGGCTGTCGTAATTGGCGCGTATTTCCAATGCCTCGGTCAGCCGCTTAAGTTGAATGTGGGTATTGATTCGCGCACTGAGAATAACGTTGGACACGGATGTCTTTAGGTAGTCGGCGGCGCCGAGGGAAAGGGCGCGGATTTCATTGTTTTCACAATATTCGTTTGCCATCAGCAGCACGGGAATATTGCGGGTTTTGTCGTGGCTTTTTAGCCGCTGGCAGACGTTAAAACCATCGATGAACGGCAAGTATTGATGCATGAGTATGAGGTCGGGGTCGCTGCCATTTTGACAAAGGTTAAGGACTTCTTGGCCATTACCGCTCAGGGTTACTTGGAAGTTGGCGCTGAGGGTGTCGCTGAGTGCTTCGGCTGCGGTGGCACTAGGGTCGGCGATGAGTATTTTGGGGCGGCGGTCCTTGATACAGACATCGTTGGACTCAGGCAGTTCGAGTGTGTACTGCAGGTAGAAATGCTGGAATTGATCTTGACTGGGCAAGCCTAGGAAGACTTGATGTGTTTCGGTGTTCTCAAGGCAGGGGATACGCTGGTCGAAGGGGCCTTCATCCCAAGCTCGCTGCCACTGTTGCACTTTTTTTGGTCGCTCAGGCGCGGTGAGTATGTCGCCGAAGCCGCTGAGTTGTACCAGTTCGGCGAGTACATTGGGGTGGCCTATGTCCTTGCCTTCAATCCAGTAGGCCCTGTAGATAAGTCCCCGTAAACCGGCGGCGCGGGCAGGGTCTATGGCGATGGCTTTGGCCATGGTGTTGATGGCGTGGGCGGTATTGGCGCGACCTTCGGGCAGTGAAATGATGACTTCTGGCGCGCGCTGCCTAACCCGCCGCACCTCATCGGCCAGCTCGTCCTTACCGCTGCGGTCGGTCATGTGGAAGCTGGCGCGCGGGGCGTGCTCGATGGTGCGCCAGTCGAGCGGTTGCTCTAGTCCACGCGACAGCAACTGCTCGTTTAGGACATAACAAAACGGGCAGTTAAAGTCTGCGTAGATGGCGATCTGTACGGCAGGGGACATATGCGGTATGCGAAATCCTCCAAGTTGGTGCCCATAAGTTTAGGCCAAGAGCGGTCATTCGCTAGGCTTTTAGGGGAGGTAAACGGGCTAGGGGGGCTTTCACCGGTAATGCTGGTACGGCTTTACGATTATTAATGACTGGCCTGTCACGACTGCCAGAGTGAGCCGCCCGCAGGCTTGGGGGAACTGTGTTTAAATAGCGGCTCTCTTTTTCAGGTGTTTCGACGTTTTGCAGCAATCGATCTCTTTTACCGAAGGCCCTGTAGCCCGTGTTCTCTATGTGATGTCCATGCCGATGGTGTGGGGGCTGCTGGCGACCATGTCGTTTAACGCCGTGGATACCTACTTTGTCTCACTGCTCGGCGATGACGCTCTAGCCGCCATGGGTTTTACCTTTCCCGTGGTGATGATCGTCACCAGCCTGGCGATTGGCTTGGGCGCGGGTGTGTCATCGGTGGTGGCGCGCAGTCTCGGCGCGGGTAATGGCGGGCAGGCGAAACAACTGGCCGGTGATGCGTTGGTGCTGGCACTGGGCCTATCTCTGGTTGTCATGTTATTAGGCCTGCTGAGCATGGAACCCCTGTTCCTATTGCTGGGCGCCCCCCCAGCGCTCTTGCCACAGCTCGCCGAGTACATGACGGTCTGGTATTACAACACGGCGTTTATATTGGTGTTCATGGTCATGTCAACGCTGCTGCGCGCGACGGGCAACGCCAAGGTGGCGGGTAATTTAATGCTGGTCGCGGCGTTCTTCAATGGCTTGCTCGACCCGCTGCTGATCTTTGGCTGGGGGCCTATCCCCGCGCTGGGGATTGCCGGAGCCGCCTGGGCCACCTTGCTGACCCGTGGTGCCATGTTGTTTATGTGTTGTTTTTGGGTGTTTGGTCCCATGGGTTTGGTCTCTGTGCCCAGCACTCGCTGGAAAACTATGTGGGCATCATGGCGGCAAACCTTGCACATTGGGTTGCCAGCCATGGCTACCAATATGATCATTCCCTTTGCCAGTGCGGTCACCGTGGCGCTGGTGGCCGTTCACGGCGCAGATGCCGTGGCGGGTTTTGGTGTGGCGATGCGGGTTGAACCCATTGCCCTAATTGTCTTCTACGCCCTGTCGAGTGTGGTGGGGCCTTTCTTTGGGCAGAACAACAACCCCGCTAATTACCATCGACAGCGCGACGTGCTATCGGTTTTGTTAAGGTTTTGTCTGGCACTGGGTTTGGCGTTGGCTGTGTTACTCGCCCTGGTGAGCGAGACGGTGGTTGGCTGGTTCAGTGACAAGGCCTCGGTACAGGCGGTGGCCTTAGCTTATTTGTACGCCGTGCCGGTCAGCTACGGTTTATACGGTTTTGTGATGAGCGTGAACGCCAGTTTTAACGGTCTGGGAAAACCTATGCCGGCGATGGTGATCTCGGCCATGCGTGTGTTGGTGCTCTACCTGCCACTGGCCTTGGCGATGCAGTACTTCTTTGAGCTGCAGGGTTTGTTTATTGCGACCGCCATGATCAACGTAATCATGGGGGTGTGGGGTTATTTTTGGCTTAAGCGAACCTTGGCGCGTCAGCATGCTAGAACTTAGAACTTAGAACTTAGAACTTAGAACTTAGAACTTAGGGTTTAGAACTTAGGGTTTAGACGCTAGGGCATAAGCGTAAGAACACGGAGCGCCAGCAAGGGCGTTCTACAAAGCGCTAGATAGAACACTAGAGCGAAGGAAAAACCTAAGCGTCATACGGGTGTGGTAGATTACTGTAAACAATGGAATCGGTAACAGGGAGTCAGACATGCTCGTAAGCAATATTGAAGTGGTACCCGGCAAGCGCATTACTCAACATCTCGGGTTAGTGCAGGGCAGCACCGTGCGCGCCAAACACGCCGGCAAAGACATCATGGCCGGTTTTAAAAATATCTTTGGTGGCGAACTCACCAGCTATACAGACCTGCTGCAAGAATCGCGTGATGAAGCCGTACAACGTATGACTGAGCAGGCCCAAGCCATTGGCGCCAACGCGGTGATCAATGTGCGCTTTGCCACCTCGGCCATTGCCGCCGGCGCCTCGGAAATTCTTGCCTACGGCACCGCCGTGTTATTGGAAGATAAATAACGGAGCAGCCATGGAAGCGCTAATACAGTTAGGCATTTTCACCTTCTTGCTGCTCGCAGGTTTTGTCTTTGGACGGCGCGCAGAAAAGAAACACTACCGCAGTATTTTTGAGCGCGAAGACCGGTTTCGGCACATAGTCGTAACCAACGAAAAAGTCCCCAGCCCCGAGTTTATTCAGCACGATTTCACTATGGTGGCGGGCAACGTCGTCATCTCCGTCGACTATTTCAAGGTGGTCAGTGCCGGTCTGCGCAGCCTGGTGGGCGGGCGCATCAGCGCCTATGAATCGCTGCTCGATCGCGCCCGCCGCGAAGCCCTGTTACGCATGCAAGAGCAAGCCCATGCCCGAGGCGCGCAAACGGTGATCAACACCAAGTTTGAGACCAGCCGTGTGTCCGGTAACGCAGGCCAAGGCATAGGTTCCATGGAAGTCTTGGCCTATGGCACCGCCCTGATTCCGAGCCGGGCATGATACGCCTTATGCAGAACCCGCGTATCCCCGAAGGCATTAACGCCTCTGAGGAACACCCGCTCAAGGAGTTTGCGCTCCTGTTTGTGGGGGTGGCGCTGAGTCTGGTGCTGTTGGTGGTGATGCTCAGTGTCACGGCGCAGCAGCTCGCACCCTATATCCCCTTTCGCTGGGAGCAGCAGCTCACCCAGTTTGATGGCCTCAAAGACGCACCTTGGGAGGACTTATCCACAGACCGCGATGAGCCAATCGCTGAACCGGCTGGCGGCGTTACAGCAGCAGGCAGCACAGCAGCAGACAGCACTACTGCTGACGCAAAGCGTGCCACCCAAGCTGCCGAGCAAACACTAAAACAACAAGCGCAGACATCCCTGCAAGCGTTGGTCACATCACTTGCTGTGTCCATGGCCATTCCGAGCGAGATGAGTTTTCAGGTCCACCTTCTCGATGACCCAGCCCCCAATGCCTTCGCTACGTTGGGTGGGCATATCTTTGTCACCCAGGGTTTACTGGCGGCTGTGTCCTCAGAAAATGCCCTGGCCATGGTGCTGGCCCACGAGATGGCCCATGTGAAGTTTCGCCACCCCATACAGGCCATGAGCCGCGGTGCGCTGCTGCAGTTGATCATCACCATGGTTGGCGGCGGTCAGGGCGTCGCGCTCAACGGCGTGTTGGGGCAAACCGGTTTGCTCACTCTGCTAAGTTTTAATCGCGACATGGAGCGCGAGTCAGACGCCGCGGCCATGGCGGGGCTGACCCAACACTATGGGCATCTGGTGGGCGCCGAGGAGTTCTTTTCTGAGGTGCTCGCCCGCCACGGCGACGCCGGTTGGCGAGCCGCCTTTGAAACCCACCCGGCGACGCAAGAGCGGGTGGATGCGATTACTGCTCGTATAAAATTGATGCAGACAAATGAAGAAACTTCCCAGCAGTTAACACCGTTGGATGCAGGTTTACTTGTTTTGAAGGCGAAAAGTGAACAGGGTATTTCTCTTAAACACATGAGTCGGAATAGGCGCAATTTTTGATTGCAGGGTTTGAACTTCCCCCGCTTTAACGGACACCTTAATCTAACCAAGTGGACGTTCCACAGAACAGGTGACAAACCGACCCTAAGGGGTTGTTGTCCTTCCGCTAATTTTTTTTGATTTAAAAATACGCCTCTGATTTTAACGCAAACTAATACCCCAGCTGCGCCAGCCCATTGAGCGCCAGGAAATAAGATGAGCTGGACCAACCGAGGGCCATGGCCAACACCGTAATAGCAACACGGGCACGGGAAGAGCCAAGCCGTCGTGCCAGCAGAGTGCCCACCGGTAGGCCAATTAATATGGGTGTGAGCAACATCAGGCCCCAAAAGCCGTAGCGCCGATAAAAGATCAGGGCTTTTCTCAATCGGGGGTTGAAAGCCGATGTTCGCTTGCTCGCGCGGCCTGGCCAATACCTCATCAAACGTTTAGACAGCTGCTTCAGTTGGCGCTCGAAATACAGTGAACTGAACACGGTGACACTGGTGCCCAACAGGGTGTAGCCTACCGCTTGTAAGTAACCCATGCCGAAGCCCGCCCCCAAAGTTGGGCCGACGTAGACCTTCCAGAGGCTAAAGAGAAAAATGGTTTGGGCTTCTGCAAAGTGACTGATAGCGAGCTCTACTGTTCAGGGCGTGAATGATGGCGCACTATTGGGCTGCGGTAATGGCCATGCACAGGTGGGCGTGGAGAGTAGCGCGAACCGTCGTGGATTTACACGGTTAATTAACCTTTGCTTGCGCGCTAATGCGCCTCTTCTCTGGGTTAGGCTGGCTCGGCGGGATCAAGTGGGAGGGTGCTGTTAGCGAGCTGTGCTGGTAGATCAGTAAACCCACCTATATGTGCGTCATCGCCCACTGAGCTCACGCATGAGGCAATATTGTTCTGCGTTGTTGGTGACTTCTATGGCGTGATAATCAAACCCATTTTCTTGTAAGAGTTTCAAACCCGCCTTGCAGTATGGGCAGTATTCTTTGTGGTAGATCGTAACTTTTTTCATGTTCAGGCTCATGCTCTTTGCCCTCGTGATTAGTCATTTCATAACGACTATACTGGCTGCATCCACCCACGCCTCTAGCCAATTGACCAATATCCATGTCCGACAGTACAAGCATGTATTTAGACAATCCTGATGCTCTTAGCGTACTGCTAACAAAGCTGAGCCTGTCGGCTCAAATCTATGTGAATGGGGATTTTTGTGGCACCTGGGCGGTGGATACCGGAGGCAGTAAACGCATACCGTTTCATTTGATTGGCTCGGGTTCGGCTTGGCTCCACTTCAAGGGGCGGTCGCCACAGCCATTGGATGCTCAAGACCTTGTTGTTTTTCCGCACGATGCTCACCACATTATTTCTAATTCCAGCGATGAACCTCCGGCTAATCAGGTGAACACGTCTATGTCTAACGATGGCGATGTAACCCAGATGATTTGTGGCTTCTTTGAATTTCGCAACCCCGTGCTGTTTCCTGTGTTGGCTTCACTCGCGCCGGCGGTGGTGCTGAATGCTTCAAAACATGATCGCGATGATCGGGTGCCGCGCTTGATTACGTTGATGTTGACTGAGCTAAAAAATACCAAGCCGGGTTATTACACCGCAATTGATCAGATGGCTTTTTTGATTTTTATTGAAGTGTTGCGTCATCAAATGCAAGAGGGGGCACTTGGCGATGGCCTGCTCTTAGCGTTGTTTGATGAGCGTTTGGGGCGGGCCTTAAACGCCATCCACCAGACGCCTGAAGCACCTTGGACACTCGATACTTTGGCGGAAGAGGCGCTGATGGGACGCTCGAGTTTTTCTGAAACCTTTCATAGAGAGGTAGGCCTAACGCCCATGAAGTACCTAACGCAATGGCGTATGAATGAGGCGCGTCAGTTACTGATGAAAACACGCATGTCCGTCGCACAGATTGCTGAGAAAAGTGGTTACGAGTCGGAGGCGGCCTTTCGCAAGGCCTACAAGAACACGCTGGGAGAGGCCCCAGGTGCGGTGAGGGCTAAACTAGACCGTTAACAAGAAACGCTACTGTGCGTGCAGCGTCTCTTGCAGAGCCTACAGCTGCGCGGCGGGTGTGTGTTTCACGATAGGCCACTTGCCCTCGGCTTGTTGAATGTGCATGGGCACGTCTTTTTTCCAAGCCTCGTAGACATTTAGATTTTTATTCACGTAAAGCTCGCCGTCGACAATCTCAAAGGCTTTGCCATCAATCTCAAACTTCTTTCCAAAGGTCATGCCATAAGCACAAAAACCACCGTACTTAGGCGCATAACCTGCTGGGTTTTGATTAAAGCGATCGCGGTTCTCGGCGCTGTTAAAGCGATAGATGGCGCCGTTATAACTGCTTGTGAATCTGGTTGAGCCCTGTACCGGTTTGCCTTGCGTGAAATAGGCCACGACATCATGCCCTGCGAGAATGACGGCGTTGCTGTCTGTCTCTGTGTCGGGGCCAGCGTGGCTGAAAACACTGAGGGTGAGAGTGAGGGCTGCAACGGCCTGGGCGAATATGCGAGAAAGCTTCATGATGTATTCCTTACGGGTTATTAAGTACCCGGTTACTGTAATAATCAGAAGCCTCTCTGAATATGCTCCAAAAACGTTAATCCATGTCAATTAATCCAGACAATGATCAGAGGCCATGCTGTCAGTGTGATCAGTCATTAACCCGTCCGCTCAAACACAGATACTTTTACTCCACATAATCACGCATGCCGTATTTGATCCCTCGCGTCCATGAGCGGATTCTTTGACCCCGGCAAAGGGCGCCATCTCGATGGAGATGATGCCACCGTTGATGCCGACCATACCGTACCCCTGCGCCTCATTCATGTGAAACACTCGGCTGAGGCTTTAGGTACTACCTTTTGTGGTTATTGGTTGGCCTTACTGGGACGGTATGCCGTGGGGGAGTTGAGCTGCTGTTTGCGCAAGACAACGACTAATGCCGTCGGTTTTGGTTGCCGAAGCCTTGATTGCTTCGGCGCCGAGCTATCCCAAGGTACAGACGCTGCTGCACGATTTCTACGAGGACTTAATACTCAATCTGGCGCAGGTTCTGGAGCGGGAGCAGCCAGGGGCGAGTGCGGGCGATTACTGGGTTGTGATTGTGGCCACTGTGGACATTTCTTTGATACCAATTCACTGCGCTCGCTGGAGTTGTCTGGACGCCACCGTCAGGTGGGTTTGGCCATGACCCAGTGGCTACTGGCCAGCCTTACCGGCTAGATTTCCTTAGCCTGAGTCGAACGAGCCCCTTGTTCGGAGCAAGGTTTAACCAGTAAACGGGCCCAGCCGAACTCAGTCATAGCCCGGCTTGACGCCCTCCTGTAGAATACCTCGCCTTTATGGCCCATTTTGAACACTACCTACGAAAAGCCCTTGTAACGTGGCTTTCTGAGTGGGTAAGTGGCCACTTCATTCAGCTCTCACGCTAAAGATTACGCTATGTCGGACTTGATCAAGAACGCGGACCTCGAAGCCCGCCGCACCTTTGCTATCATCAGCCACCCAGATGCCGGTAAAACGACCATTACCGAAAAACTGCTGTTGTTTGGCAACGCCATTCAGTTGGCCGGTTCGGTGAAAGGCAAGAAGGGCCCCAAGGCGACGTCCGACTGGATGACGATGGAGCAGGAGCGCGGTATTTCCGTGACCTCCTCGGTGATGCAGTTCCCGTACAAAGAACGTGTGGTGAACCTGCTCGACACCCCAGGGCACGAAGACTTCTCGGAAGATACCTACCGCACGCTGACGGCGGTGGATTCGGTACTGATGGTCATCGACGGGGCCAAGGGTGTTGAGGCCCGTACCATCAAGTTGATGGACGTCTGTCGTATGCGCGACACGCCGATTCTCTCCTTCGTCAATAAAATGGACCGAGATATTCGCGACCCGATTGACGTGATGGATGAGATTGAAGAAGTTCTGAAAATTGCCGCGGCGCCGATCAACTGGCCAATTGGCATGGGTAAAGAGTTTAAAGGTGTCTACAACCTTTATACCGATACCATCCATACATACCAGCAGGGCCTAGGCCACACCATCCAGGAAGATGTGCAGATTAAAGGTCTGGACTCGGATGGGGCAACAGAGCTGTTTGGCGTTTACGCCGAGGACATCCGCGACGAGATTGAGCTGGTGCGCGGCGCCACCCACGTGTTTGACCGCGAGGAATACCTCGCCGGCCGCATGACCCCAGTGTTTTTCGGTACCGCCATGGGTAACTTTGGTGTGCGCGAGATGCTCGACGGTTTTGTCGAGTGGGCACCTACCCCGCAGAGCCGTGTGGCACGCATCGAAGAGAGTGAGGAAACCCGTGAGGTAGAGGCAGCGGAAGAAAAGTTCTCCGGTTTTATCTTTAAGATTCAGGCCAACATGGACCCTAAACACCGCGACCGTATCGCTTTTATGCGCGTTTGTTCGGGCAAGTACGAGAAGGGCATGAAGATGCGCCATGTACGCATCGGTAAGGATGTGAAGATAGCCGATGCCGTGACCTTCCTTGCGGGTGATCGCAGTCATGTGGATGAGGCATTGGCCGGCGATATTATCGGCCTGCACAACCACGGTTCAATTCAGATTGGGGATGCTTTCACCCAGGGTGAAAACCTCAAGTTCACGGGTATCCCCAACTTTGCTCCTGAGTTGTTCCGTAGAATTCGTCTCAAGGACCCGCTGAAGACCAAGCAGCTGCAGAAGGGCTTACAGCAGCTGTCGGAGGAGGGCTCTACCCAGGTGTTCTTCCCGCTCGAAAGCAACGATATTATTGTTGGCGCCGTGGGTGTACTGCAGTTTGAAGTGGTCGCCTACCGCTTGAAAGATGAATACAAGGTCGAGGCCATCTACGAGCCAGTCAACGTCAATACAGCGCGCTGGGTCGATTCGGACGACGACAAGAAGTTTGATGAGTTCAAGCGTAAGTGCAGCATCAACCTGGCGCTCGACGGCTCCGGTCACTTGAGCTATTTAGCGCCAACACGGGTGAACCTTTCATTG
>Ga0105359_10003752_pt1 | contig 12317 bp, 8 predicted proteins | sample GOMGulsemesocosm_6_FD_83659 | JGI IMG/M metagenome (GOLD analysis project Ga0105359, IMG submission 83659) | Methane-oxidizing microbial communities from mesocosms in the Gulf of Mexico - GOM8C Gulf of Mexico | ecosystem: Environmental > Aquatic > Marine > Cold seeps | place: Gulf of Mexico... | reverse complement strand
TCTTTAATCTGAGCAATGATTTCTGATAAAAGATCAGCAGTATCAATAGGTTTTGGGTTTAAGCCAAGGTCGTTTTTACGAACCTCAATTTCTGCTAGGTATTCTGTATACAAGCTCATAGGAATCTCTCACTCAAGTTATAATAATGAAGATCAAAAAACCACCTTAGCGGTCGGTTCTTCGTCTTATCATTTGCTCTGTCAAATTAGCTCTGACAGAAATGGCTGACCGCGGTTATTCGGCCAACCAGAAAATTTATCGGCGTTAGTATAAAACATGTGGCTTGGCGCGTTAAGAAAGCCATGCCGACATTGTCCATAAATTTGGCTTATTTAGCCTATATTCGCTATTCACTAGATGAATGTGGTTAGAAAGTATCCGTTCTAGTGATTATCTGGGTATTTTATAGTGATTAGGTTTAGTTCTGATTGATCAGAATAGACCAGATCCCAGCTTTATGCGCTTTAGGTGGGCTGGTAAGAATGGCGGCTAATTAATATTGATTGATGACATCTGCTGCTGAAAATAGCCAGATTTTTTATCTGAACCACGCTCAAGAAAATGGAGATTACTGATAGCGTACCTGTACTCCAAGTATTAAACGGTATTTCGTGCGGTAATTGGTAGGGTTAGTCAGTACGGTCGATGACGGTATTATACTTTATATTTTGTTGTGCGCTGAGGTGAAGCGATGAAAGCGAAAATTTATTTATTGTGAGAGTTTATCCGCAGTGTATGTTGTTTTTACTACCCAGAATAAAAGTTCCGAGTGAACGTAAAATATTACAGATAATATTAGAAACGGCTGAGTTTTATGTCCGATTGGATGAGTGTTAATAATATAAACAACGATGATGTGAAGGTTTTTATATAAATATTATAAATAAAAAAAAGAGAGCTATTTATTTTCGTTAAGTGATATTTAATTAATTATTTTTTCTTGGTGAAAAATATTTTTTTATAAAAAATCTTGAAATTGTAGTCTGTTGATAAAACACTCGTACTAGTATCTAGTAATTAGAACTTTTGTTCTAATGGTTAACTATGAATTATCTTTTGAAAGGAAACTGAAATATTGCGACCATGATTCAGCTTATTTAAAATGCATTCCTAAATAAAATAATCAATATTGATCATGGACTGATATGAAAAAATCGATTTTAACTTTATGTATGTTCACAGCAAGCTCAGTTTCTTATGCTGGCTTTAATCCGATTGACGATGGTGAGTTAGGCGCAATTACTGGTCAGTCGGGTATCTCAATTGAATCAGAACTTTATGCGACAATCGGTAGTTTAGAATATATCGATGAAGGTAGTCTCAGCATAAATGATATTGTGATTGGTGGGGCAAACAAAGCGACATATTTTGGTAGAAGTATGGGCTTAGGTAGTCGTTCTGGCAATAAACTGGATGGTTCTTTACTAAAGATTGATGTCCGCTCAGACGGCGACTTGGTTCTAAATGGAACCCTTAATGATAAATTCGGTGGAGGAATTGTAGATTTTGGGATATCGACAGGCAGCATAAAATTACACAGTGAAGATGGATTAACATCTGCGACACTAATCGATTCTGTTAATATTACGGGTCTGCTTACTGGGTTTAGAGCGAGCATAGATTCAGCAACCCTACATACTAAAATCGACGTTACGGTGGCGATTGATGATCTCGATATTGATATGTCAGGGCTCGGCATAAAAATTGAAAATGCGTTTATTGTTGATACTACCTATTTTGAAAAATTAAATGATTTTGGTGGGGTTGTCAGTGATGTTCCTGTAGAAGATCTTACCGCTAACTTTATAGTTGATGTCTATGCTAACGATGAAGGCCTTCATGTTGATGCAGTGAAAGTCGAATTTGATATGGGGATTGGCTCGGTCTCTATCGGGAATTCATCTATTGGTTCATTTGCGCTTAATAATGTTAATTTAAGTCAATCAAGTGCGGTCATTTCAGGTCACCCATAAATCTCTAGCGATCATCTATTTTTTGATTATCTAAATAATACTGTGAGAGCGGGCCATGGTTGAAATATCGATTTCGATGTTTTAATCAGGTGTTTGTTTAAATGATTTTCATGAGATTTATATATCCCGAGATATTAAATATTATCTCGGGACTCTTTCGTAGAATGAGGCTAGCGGCAACTACTCTGACGTAGAGGGGGGTATTTAAGCGATAAAATAAAAAACACGAAACAAGATGAAATATTATTTTATGACGCAGTCTCTTTTTATCACAACGCTTCTCCTTACTGTACCTTCTCTTTTGAATGCCTCCCTTGATTTGGTTGTTGATGCTTCTATTGGTTCGTTTAGGCTTGATGATGTGAATTTAAGCGACTCATCCATGATTATTTCAGGACATCCATAAGTTTCAGTGGTTGCTAACGGCAAAAAATATGATTTGGACGAGTTCTGATGCCTACAGAGACCTACGACTCATTAGAACAGGCCTTGTTTTGATCGTATAGTCGTTAGGATTGAGGAAAAACTGCTCTGAACTATGGACGCCGACTTCAAGCTGAGTGAGAATGGAGATTAATTATTAATCCCTTTATTACAGCTGAAGCTGAGGATCGCCTAGTGCAAATCGTTGCCGACGAGAACATTCCTTTATTAGAACAATTCTTTAGTGAGTTTGGTGATATCCGTAAAGTGGCGGGTCGTACTATGACGAGCGAGGATGTGAAAGACGCGGATATTCTATTAGTGCGTTCGGTAACCCAAGTGAACGAGGCTTTAATTGCAAATAGCCCTGTTAAATTCATTGGTACTTGTACCATTGGTACCGATCATATTGATCTAGCGTATCTTGAGGCGATCAATCAACAGCGTAAAGATCTGGGCCAGCAAAGAATCGCTTTCTCAAGTGCTCCTGGCTGTAACGCCGAAGCGGTAGTGGATTATGTGCTCAGTGCGATCAGCGTATTGATCGATAAGCGTGACCAAGTATTTCAAGATATATCAGTGGGCATCATAGGTATTGGAAATGTGGGGTTGCGTTTACGTCGTCGGTTGGAAGCGATGGGCGTGACAGTTTTGGCGGTTGATCCTTTCAAAGAAGCTGCTGAAGTTGGTGAATTAACAACCTTAGATGAAGCCTTAAAAGCGGATGTCGTGAGTTTACACATACCGCTCACCTACGAAGAATCCGCTCACGAACATGCGACTTATCATTTGATGAATGCATCGCGTTTACAGCAAATGAATCCCGATGCTTGTTTGATTAATAGCTGTCGGGGCTCAGTGCTGGACAATGCTGCATTAAAAGCACACATGGCCGAGCATAAAGAGTTTGAGGGTATTATCGATGTGTGGGAAGGGGAGCCGAATCTTGATTTAAAATTGATGAATCGTTGCATGTTAGCAACCCCTCATGTTGCTGGTTATTCTCTTGATGGAAAAATGCGTGGCACTGAGCAAATCTATCAGGCATGCTGCCAAACTTACGGTCTTCCAATTCGTCATAAATTGGCGCAGCTTTTACCTGAACCTTCGATTAAAAAAATTAAGTTTGGTGACAGTGTTCCTGTGCACCAAGCATTGCGCACGGCGATTCGAGCAGCGTACGAAATTCGCGTGGATGATGGCTTAATGCGATCCACTTTATTGCGCACTGAGGGGGAACCTGAAGCGATGAAAGCGAAGTTTGATTTGTTGCGTAAAAATTACCCATTGCGTCGAGATATCCCGACAATGCGTATTGAGGTGCCGAGTAAGCGTCAGGATTTACAACATGCGTTAGAAGCTGCAGGTTTTGATGTTCGTTTAGCTAAGCGTTAAGTTGTCTATTTAAAATTAAAAAGGTAAGTATGTTGAATATTGAAATAGCACAACCTGGCTTGTTTGATGAAAGTAGTCGTCATGGCCGACTATTAGAATATTCATTAACCACTTCTTGCGGTGCAGGCACATTAAAAATGGCACTTAAAAGTTTAATTGAATATGCCGATAGTATCGATGGTTTGTATTTAAATTTAGCCTTTGGTTCGAGTTGCTGGGGTTTGTTAAATCCTACATGGTGTCCGGAAGAGTTAGTACCTTTCACGACGCTGACTACCGATCAACTAACTATGCCAGCAAGCCAGGCCGATGTTTTTATTTGGCTGCACAGTATCGATGCGGAATTGATTCCCCAGGCTGTATTGAATGTTTATCGTGTGATGAAACCTGTCGCGATATTACAATTGGATATTGAGGGCATTAAAAATAAGCAGTCACGAGACTTGATTGGTTTTGTTGATGGCACGGCAAATGCGAAAGATGATAAACGTTTACCGGTTGCATTAATTCCAGAAGGAAAAGCAGGCGCTGGTGGTAGCTATGTTATTTCTCAGCGCTGGCAGCATGATTTAGAAAAGTTTAATCACCTCACCATATCCGAGCAAGAAAAAGTAGTTGGGCGAACAAAAGAAGAGGATGTTGAATTAGAAGGTGATGAGATGCCTGAAGATTCTCACGTGAGTCGTACAGATATCAAGGTTGAAGGTATTGGTATGAAAATCTACCGCCGCAGCTATCCCTATATGTCAAGTCAGCTTACAGCGACCAGTCATGGTCGTAATAAAAAGCCTGATAACGGTTTGTACTTTTTAGCCTTTGCTTGTGAAATGCAACGCTTTACTGTGCAGCTAGATCGAATGATAGGCTTAACCCCTGATGGTATTAGTGACAAACTTCTGCAATTTTCCCAAGTAAGAAATAGTAGCTATTGGTTTATGCCTAGCGCTGCGGATTTAGATTTGCTCTTAGAATAAATAGCTAATTTTTCAAATACATTGCAGGTGCGTCAATAGGCTCGTTCTTCTTAGGTAACGATTAATCCTATAATACTTTATCAGCTTGTGAGCTTGTGAGCTTGTGAGCTTGTGAGCGTGTGATAGTAAGTACATCGATCAATATGTTTTGATCGATAGGCTTACTTAAGAAATCATCCATTCCAGATATCAACGCTTTACCACGAGATTCTTTCATTGAGTGTGCGCTTACGGCAACTATTTTACAGGGTGATAAGTTGTTCTCTTGCTCAAATACTCGGATGTCTTTAGTGGTTTGGTAGCCATCCTTCACTGGCATCTCTATATCCATTAAAATTAAATCATAGCGTTTTTTTTGTTCACGGATTAGTTGTATTGCATCCAGTCCGCCAACAGCAATATCGGCTTCTACTTTATATTTGTGAAGCATCTTTTTTATAATCATTCGATTGACGCTGTTATCGTCTACCGCAAGTACGCGAAGCTGAGAGAAATCAGGGGGCTTCTTCTCATTCTTCTTTTGCTCATCACGTAAGCTAGATTTTAATAATAAAGAATGGCAGGTTCGAAGTGCATGACGTAATTTTTTAGGCGTTATTGGTGAGGTTATTTGATTGACTGCATCATCAACTTTATGAGAACTGTCAGAAATAATAATGATATTTTGTGCAGGAATACCTAATTCCAATAATTCGGGTAATTTTGAGCTGTTAGTTATGACGTTAATCTCATGATCATATTTAAGTAAGTGACGGCTTACAATATCAATATTCCATTCTTGCAATTGTTCTGTTATTAATGCTTCTTGGTAGCTGCTAGATAAAAATATACAAACACTTTTATCGCAAATAAATCGATCATTATCAGGTTTTTCTATGATTTTTATTGCAGCAGTAAACCAAAAGGTAGCCCCTTTTCCTGGTAGGCTATGAACTCCGATGTCACCCTGCATTAACTGGGTCAATTTTTTACAAATTGCTAAGCCTAGTCCTGTGCCCCCTTTTTCGCGAGAGCTACTAGCGTCTACTTGAACAAAGGGTTGGAAAAGTATGCTTTGCTGATCGTGCGTGAGCCCACAGCCGCTGTCTTCTACTTCAATGTATAAATGGTTATCCGAGTGCTCGGCAAGCTGTACATTAATAACGACTTGTCCTCGAGATGTGAATTTAAAGGCATTACTTACAAGGTTGAGCAGTATTTGTTTGAAACGTACAGGGTCAGAGACGATTATTTTTGGAGTATTGCTTTGAATTCTAACAAAAAGTTTTACGTTATTCTGGCTCGCTAGAATACTGAAAAAATCTGCGCATTCATTAATCATTTCTTCTAGGTCAAATTCAATAGGCTCTAATTGTAATTTATCAGCTTCAATTTTTGAGTAATCGAGAATGTTATTAAGAATATCTAGAAGGGTCTGGCCTGAGCGATTTATTGTATCAATATATAGTAATTGATTTTCATTTGGCTGAGTATCAAGTAGTAACTGTGCTGATCCTAATACCCCATTCATGGGTGTGCGAATTTCATGGCTAATTGTTGCGATAAACTCGTCTTTAAGGCGATTACTGTTTTCTAGTTGTATATTGGCTTCAAGTAATATTTCGCGAGACCTTGCTTCTATTTCAGCCTTTTCTTTTTCGATTAAATTAATTCGGTCAGCAAGTGCTATGGATAACAGAATGACTTCAATCGCAGAGCCAATTTGAATGGCACCTAAGTTTGCATATTCTAGAGGTAAGATACCAAGTATACCAAGTATACTAATAGCACCAGAGATTAAAAAGATGGCCCAAGCAATGACAAAAACTCTTGCTGTTCGGTTTTTCTTAAGCGCCGCTAAGCAGGCCGTGACAAGTACTAGGTTGAAAAATATGAAAGTAGTAAGTAGAGCGGCAATAATACCAACTGTATAGCTGGCAAATAAAACCAAAGGCAGAGTGAGAAATAATCCCCCTGCAATGAGTATTAGAGCCTTGTCAAATTTAGGAAACAATACCCGAGTATTTAAAATACTGCGCGCGAATAAAGAAGCAAAGAAAAGTGATAAAACTCCGAGGAATGGGATGCTGATATTGGCCCAACTAGTATTCTCAGGCCAAAAGTATTCGAAGGCATAGCCATGAAGACTGGCTTGGAAAAGAGTGAATATACCTATATAAGCAATGTAATAAAGGTAGCTTCGTTCTCGAACCGATAGATAAATAAATAGGTTGTAGAAGACCATTACGATCATTATGCCGAAATAGAGACCTTGCAAGCCAGAATTGTAAGCGCTGTGTTTAGGAAAGTTATCGACATTCCATAAGAATAGAGGAAGCTGTAGGCTATCTTGAGTTTTAACGTGTAAGTAATAAATGTTGCTTTGTTGTTTGGGCTGCAACTTAAAAACAAAATTTGTGGTGTCTAAGTCACGTTGAGAAAAAGGACTGCGATCTCCGGTATAAAAAACGGAGTAATTATTATCTTTATCGGGGAGGTAAAGCGCAATGTAGTCAAGTAAGGGGAAGGGGATTTCCAACAGCCATTGCGAATTAATAAGCTCCGCGGGAAAATCTAAGCGAAACCGAATCCAGTAGCCGGAGGAGGTGTAGCCTTTATTAAAAGTAGATTCTGTTCCGTAATTGAATGCTTCTGTCGGTAGATTCCGAATCTGCTCGAAAGTTAGTTGGCTAGTACTATCCTCAAACCATTCTATTTTAGGGCCTAGGTCGATGTAGCTGTCAGTAGCAGCAACAGATGTCCCCAAATCTGCTTGAACGCTCATCATTACTAAGCAACAGCTTAAGGTAATAAGAAGACGCTGTACTATTGAGTAAGTGGGGATGTAAACCATTTCAGCCAAAGTCCATACAAAGAAATTTTATTATAACCTAGAGTCAGTATATCGGCTGACTATTTGTTAGTCTTGTAGCCAGTGAGGTTCAGAAATGTACTCAAGGGCAATGTTTTCTCCAGCCGTAATGTCAATTGGGTGTTCGGTTTCAGCTTTCCATATAATAGTAGGAGCGTTATTGCTTTTATTCAATCGAATTGCAATATCATGTTGATAGCCGCGGCCAATATAAGTGCTATCAATGAGCTCGACCCCAGTGCTTTGCAAACTGTGGCTTAATGTTAAGTATTGTGGTTTGAATAACCAGTAGCCGCTATTCTCAATATCTCGTGGCCATTGGTGTGAAATTTTATCCAATACCTGCTGACTATGTTTAAGGGTCGTAAGATTGCCAGACTCCATAAATTCTGCGACGGCTACAGTACTTGGCTGGTTAAATACCTTGGCAGGATTGTCGAGTTGCTCAATGTGGCCATTAATCATTACCGCTGTTTTATCAGCAAAGGCAAAAGCTTCTTCTTTTGCATGAGTGACGAATATGCAGCTGATGCCATGTTCTTTTAATAGGTGACGTAAATCGGCCATCATTCGGCGTTTAACTTGACCGTCGATATTTGAGAAAGGTTCATCCATTAATAATAGTTTTGGTTTGGGTGCAAGGGCACGAGCGACAGCGATACGCTGTTGTTGCCCACCCGATAGTTCGTGGGGGTATCGTTGCTCAAGGTCGGGTAGCTCAACTAGCTCAAGGCTTTCTTTAATGCGTTGCTGTTTATCGTGTTTGTTTAAAAGAGAGAGCCCATAAGCAATGTTTTGCCCAACGGTCATGTGAGGGAATAGGGCGTAATCTTGGAAAATGAAACCTATCGAGCGCTGTTCTGGAGGTATATTTATGCTTGCATCCGAAAAGACGGTGCTGCCAAATAAATCAATTTGTCCGGATTGAGGAGTAGACAGTCCTGCAATGGTTTTAAGTGCGGTAGTTTTACCGCATCCACTGGGGCCCAATAAGCAAAGAATTTCACCTTCTTCTAAATCAAAGGTGAGTGATTGTAGAATAGACTCATCGGCTATCGCCAACTGAATGTTGAACAGCTCAAGTGCGGTCGGTTTTCTTTGACTGTAGTTTTCACTGTTCATTTTTATATCTTCCATTTCTAATGTGCGATTTCATCCTATCGCATTCTCTGGGTTCGGCTGAGCAGCAAAATAGGCAGCAAGCTAACGATGATAATTAATAATGCTCCTGAAGCTGCATGCTCTAATTGTTCGTCTGAAGCAAATTGATAAACGTAAGTTGCTAGGGTTTCAAAATCGAAAGGGCGCAATAAAAGAGACGCGGGTAGCTCTTTAACACATTCAATAAATACTAATAGAAAGGCACTAATAAGTGCAGGGCGCATAATGGGTAAATGAATTTTATAGAATGTCTTAAATCGAGAAGCTTTCAACATAGTCGATGCCGCATCAAGATTGGTCGGCATTTGCTTATAGGCCGCTTGAATACTGCCATTGCTGATGGCAGAGAAACGAATAACAAAGGCCAGTATTAATGCAAAGCTGGTACCTGAAAGAATGAGTCCGACTTTTTCAAACCCAAGCCATTGAATAAAATGATTGATCCATATATCAAGTTGACCAAGTGGAATGAGGATACCAATGGCAAGAACAGTACCGGGAATGGCATAGCCTAAAGAGGCAAGGCTTAACTTGGTTTGATTTTTCGTGCTGGGCGAAAAGCGCTGTTGGCTATTAAATACAATGGCGAGCAGGGTTGCGATAAAAGCCGCAGTAATCGCTAGGAAAAAGGTGCTTTGGCTATGACGCAGAACGTCAGTATTGATATTTTCTAACCAATAATCTACGCAATAGCTAATTAGAGTGATTAAGGGGATTAGAAACCCTAGGCAAAAAATTAAGCCACAAAATAACCAAATGAAACTGGTTTTAGCCTTGCTGGCCTTAATTTTATCATTCGATTTTCCGCCTCGGCTATCAAAATGCTGCTGTTTTCTACGACTGTTTTTTTCCAGTGCAACTAGGGAAATAACGAAGAGCAGGGTCAAACAAGAGATCTTCGCTGCACTAGTGAGGCTTCCATATACCAGCCAGCTATCGTAAATAGCGGTTGTTAATGTGCTGATGGCGAATAATTGAACAGTGCCATAGTCTGCTAATGATTCCATGGCGACTAGTGTGCAACCAATGGCAAGTGCAGGTCGCGCCAGTGGTAAATGAATGGTCCAGAATATTTTACGTGGGCTGGCCCCCATAAGCTGAGCAGCTTGGCTCAAGCTACTGGATCCTTGTTCAAAGCTATTTCTCAGTAATAAAAATATGTAAGGAGATAGTGCTAAACCCAGCATTAAGCTTGCGCCCCAACGGCTACGAATATCGATGAACCAATAATCATGCGGGGATTGCCAGCCAAATAAAAGTCTTAAGCTTGATTGTATAGGGCCAGCGTAATCGAGGGCATCCGTATAAATATAGGCTGAAATATAAGCGGGTATCGCTAACGGGAAAACCATCATCCATTGTAAATAGCGGCGGCCAGAAAATTCATATTGAGCACACCACCAGGCGGGTGCAATGGCAAAAAGACAGGCGAACAGCAGTGTTCCTAATACGATGATTAAGCTGTTTTTAACGTATTCCCATAAAACGGTGTCTGCCAGGTCACTAAAGGTATTGTCGACGAGATTGCTGTCTGTGATAAAGAAGCTAGATGCGGATTCAAAGAGTAATGCGATAATCGGCATTAGCATAACAGCGCAAAAAATTGCGCTGCTTACAGATAGTATCAAGCCCGTAATTCGCGGGCCTGTATTAGGTTTGACATTCATTTAGCTAGGTTACTTTCAATACAATAATAATCAAGCTGATTATTATAAATCAAAACGAACCTTGTCGATGAGTTTTAATGCTTGTTTACGATATTGCGCCACTTTTTCTAGCGGTAGCTTGTCTTCTTTGAACTCTCCCCAGCTTTTAACTAATGCGGAAGGTTGTGCCTGTAGAGACACAGGATATTCCATATTCAATTCAGCGTACAAGTTTTGAGCGGGTTTGGCGGCTAAAAACTCCAGCAGTGCTTGTGCAGATTTTTTATGCGGCGCGAACTTGGCAATAACAGCACCTGAGACATTGATGTGTGAGCCGCGGTCACCTTGGTTAGGGAAGTTTAGGTTAACGGCATTGGCCCAGATTACTTGCTTAGGATCTTGCAGCATCTTTCCTAGGTAGTAACTATTCCCCAGCGAAATGTCGCATAGACCTTCTTTGATAGCCTTAACTTGTGCACGATCATTACCTTGTGGCTTGCGCGCTAGGTTCGCTTTTACGCCTTTTAGCCATGTTTCGGTATCTGCTTCACCATGATGAGCAATCATTGATGCAATAAGCCCTAAGTTGTAAGGGTGCTTACCTGAGCGTGTGCAGATACGGCCTTTGAATTTTGCATCCGCAAGGTCTTCATAGCGAATATTAGCTAGGTCGGTGGTGCGTACTTTCGATGAGTAAACATTTCGTACGCGCTTAGTGAGTGCTAGCCATTGATTTTCTGAATCACGAAATTGAACGGGAATGCTCATTAGATTATCGGATAATTCAAATGATTGACTCAGCCCTTGCTCTTTCAATTGCAGTAACTTATTGAAGTCTGAGGTAAGCACAAGATCGGCAGGAGATAATTCACCTTCACGTTTTAGGCGCTGAATTAGACCTTTCTTAGCAAAGACAACTTTGGTTTTTATTCCAGTCTGTTTAGTAAACTCAGCTAAAATAGGTTCAATTAAAAATGGCTGTCGAAATGAGTAAATGTTGACTTGCTCTGCGTGAGCAATCGTCGCGGTAAAGCTGGTCGTCGCCAAAGCTAGGGTTAATAGAAAGGAGCGCATGAAATGACCTCAAGAGAGTAAATGATAACTATTCCTATTTTAACAGGAAGCTGACTGAAGACCAGCCTTAGGAGGTTAAACTTTTGAATTGTAGGGGTAAAGTTAGGTAAAACTGATACGGCTCAATAATCGGCTTTCAGTCTAAACCCTTAATAGGGGGGATTTCTATGGTATTAGAAAGTGCAGCTGCATCAGTCTAGCAAGCATACTTGAGTCGCCTTGCAGGCGTGCAAATTCAATCTTTTGTGCAAGACTAGTTGTAGGTTCTTCTGCGTCTGCGCTCAATAATCGAGTAAAAGCTTTGCTGGCTAATATAAACTCATCTACAGATTCTTGGCGGTCTATTTCACTAAATCGAATGTAGCCTTCTTCTTGTAACCAGGCGATGGCACCAAAAGCGGCTAGATGCCTTGGGCTGTGCAAGCCAAATTCATCAGCCTCATCGGGACCGCAAATATCTTCAACGTACAAAATTTGTTTAGCTGGAAAATATTTGAAACCGTGCAGTAAAATTACAGCACAGTCCTTAAAGAAATCATCGATATGAACATCAAGCATCTATACGTACTTATACTTGTTTGTAAGAAGAAAAGAATTGACCCATTTTATCGAGGGCAAGGGTCAGGTCTTCAGGGCGAGGCAAAAATACAACGCGGAAATGGTCTGGTTGCGACCAATTAAAGGCCGTGCCGTGAACCACCAGGATTTTCTGTTGCTCTAATAAATCCAATACCATGCGTTCATCATTATGAATATTGAACTTTTTGATATCGATTTTAGGGAAGCAATATAGGGCGCCCATTGGTTTCGTACAGCTGAT
>Ga0105359_10003743_pt1 | contig 12327 bp, 8 predicted proteins | sample GOMGulsemesocosm_6_FD_83659 | JGI IMG/M metagenome (GOLD analysis project Ga0105359, IMG submission 83659) | Methane-oxidizing microbial communities from mesocosms in the Gulf of Mexico - GOM8C Gulf of Mexico | ecosystem: Environmental > Aquatic > Marine > Cold seeps | place: Gulf of Mexico... | reverse complement strand
GAAAATACCATCGTTGTACTAATGGGTGATCATGGCTATTCTCTTGGAGAACATGGCTTGTGGTGCAAACATTCAACATTTGATTTAGCGACTAAAACGCCTTTGATAATCCGTACACCAAAGTCAAGAGGTGCTCAAGTTGTCGAAGGTTTGGTTGAGTTTATTGATATTTATCCGACCTTGACTGAACTGGCTGATATTCCAACACCAGATCAAGTCGCAGGTATTAGTTTATTACCATTGTTAAATGATCCGTCTTTACCTGCTAAGTCAGCAGTGTTTCCTCGCTATCATGCAGCTGAAAATATACATACAGATAAGTATTCATTGACACAATGGTTTGATAAGAAAGGTAATGTGCAAGCGCAAATGTTGTACGACAACAAAAATGACCCTGATGAAACAGTTAACCTTGAGTCTATACCTGAATATAAAGACGTTTTAGATGATTTAAGTATGCAGCTTGAGACTCACATTAAAACAAGAAAGTAAACTAATGAAGACCGAATATTGGGGGCTTATTTGAGTTTGGTTCCCCTTATTCACGTGCAACTCTCTAATCAACCGATAAATGATGTACCTCTTTTGTAGAGTGTTTATTTCGATCTTCGATGATTGCCTGCATCCGTATCTCTTCAATCCGCCCTTCGTTTTCCATGTCTTGTAAAGCTTTGGTAATACGGGGAACAATAGCCGCATTTTTTTTGTGTAAATAATGGTACAGCTTTATTCTTTCAACGGGGAGCGCTAACATATGAATGTCTTGAAGCTGAGTTTGTTTAAGCGCCAATAGTCCAGCCGCACGAGATATAACAATTAGATCAACTCTACCCAGGTTTAACATTTGGAATAATTGAGAAGATTTGTCGACCGGGTAGGTTTTCATGCCTTTTGTGCCCATTTCGGCAAATTTCATGCCTCTTTTTATGCCGATATTATACGGTTTCAGACTGTCCCAGCCAGTGATAGGCAATGTATCATTTTTGGAAAATACTACTGCTTCAAAGGTGCTGACCACTATTGGCACTCTGATTAAATTCGAATAGCTTTTTTCAAGTCCTTTGACTCTAGAGACTGCACCATCAAGTTTGCCATGATTTAACTCGGTAAGAGCTCGTTTCGTTGGAGACTTTTCTATTTTAACTTGAATGCCAAGACGTTTATAAGCTTCAGAAACGACCCGCTCAGATATAACAGCCTTAGAACCCTCTGAGCGAGACAATACTAGCTTTTCCTGAGCAAAGAGAGGAAAAGCAATGGCTACTAGGTTTAGTAGTATTAATACGAATTTTATCATTTTTATCCCGAATCCGTTGTGGGGAATATTTAATTTATCACTCTATATTACATACTCAATAACCATCTGAATACTATATCTTTAGCTTTCTTATTTTTGTTAATAACAATTCCAATTGAACACTTACTCTTAACCTTAGCCTAGTTGAATTAGCGGTTTTTCATATGTTCAAATAAGCGCTTTTTGAAGTCTACAACTAGGTGTTGATACTCATCAGCTTCTGCAATATTGTTCGCTTCATTAGGATCAACTTTATGATCATAGAGCATTTGTGCGGTTTCATTTCCTTGTTTATCGAAATATACCGTATATGAATATCGCTCAGTACGGATAGCCTCGCCATCATTAAACCGGTGTCTGTGATAAATAGCGCCTTTACTGAAGCTTTCATCCAATAACGCAGGAGTAAGATCTGTTCCTTGTAAATGCTTTGGCGCGTCGATATTCGCTAATGACATTACCGTAGGATATATATCGACAAACTCAACCACGCCTTTAACACGCTTACCACCATCGATTCCTGGTTTTCTTATCATCATCGGCGATTGTGCGGCAATATTAAAAGTAGAATGTTTATTCCATAAAGAATGCTCACCAAGACTAAAACCATGATCACCGGTTAAGATCACTACGGTGTTCTTATCTAAACCTAAGGTTTTTATTTTGTCATTTATTCGGCCAACTAAGCTGTCGGCATAACTTGTCGCCGCTTTATAACCACGAATAAGCGCAATTTTATTGGATAGGGTTAATGTATCTTCAGCTTCACTTTTTGGCATATGGCCCATGTCACTATAGTTACGTAACTCACCAGAGCCATGCCATGCTTTTAACGGAGCTGATTCTGGAAAGGTATTCACTTCTGGTAATGAAATTGAATCTGTAGGGTACATATCAAAATATTTTTTAGGTGCGACAAAGGGCAGATGTGGTTTTTGCAATCCGATGGCTAAAAAGAACGGCTGCTGTGTTTTTGATAGTTCTTCTAAAGTACTCATTGCTTTGACGGTCACTCTGCCATCTTTATGAGTAAAGTCGTCAACATCGACCGATTCCCATGCAGGCCCTTTACCTGTCGCTACGAATTGGTCAATATTCTCTTGTTTTTGATAGTCTTTTGTTTTTATCGCTTCTGCAAGCCACGGGCGAACACTCCACATTTGAAGTGTATCCTCAACAGTATGATTAACCTTTCCTAACGATTGAGTATGGTAACCATGATTCTTTAACTGCTCGGCTAAGGTGATAACCCCTGGAGCGTGTTCATCCATTCGACTGTACCAATGGGTAAAACGAGTTTGTGTTGGATATAAGCCGGTCATTATACTTGACCTTGAAGCACCGCAAGTAGCAACGTTGCTGAAAGCCTGTTCAAACAATATACCTTCTGCAGCAAGTTGATCAATATTAGGTGTTTTCATCTCACCTAATCCATAGGTATTTAACTCGGTACGTAAATCATCAATAATAATATAGACAAAATTAAGCCTATTCGTTGCACTACTAACTGCTGATGGTTGTGATGTTTCGGAGCTATTCTGCTGTGGAGATAACTGAGATTGGGCTAATACATTTGTCGAGACTAAATTTGTTGAGAAGAGTAGTAGGCAAGCACTTATCGCTTTATTCCAATAGGGGATGGTTTTCATTTGATGTCCTTAAATAATTATACTTTAATATGTGTACTGAGCAGGCGTTGAGAAGGTATTCATTGAAACCTGTTCTTTGTCAGCAACAGGTTTTTACTTTGGCTACCTGGGAGTGCAGTTCAGAATTTTGATACCGTATGGGATAGCGCGGCGAGTAAATAATTTTCCCAAGGAAAGTCACCTTGCGCTTTTAGTTTTTCCATTGAGTCAACTATAGCGCGCAGTTCTTTAGCAACAGGTTTAGCTTTATTTCCCATCACTTCTAAGACATTGGCAGCATGTAGCTGAACCATAGGCGAACCATGCTCAATATACTTCATTAATATTGTTAAGCTTTTTTTCTGATAACCAAGGTTGCTAAGTGCTTCTGCAGCGGCAATCTGTACGTCAGCAGAACTATCATTTAGTCGTGCTAGCAGTACGTCTTTTGCAGGTAATGCTTGCTCTTTTAACACCGTAAAAGCAACCGCAGCCCAGTAACGTACCGCGGCTTCTTGGTGAGTTAATCGGTTGATCATTAACTCGATATATTTTTCTTCACCTAAACTCGCTATTTCTGCTGTTTCAATAACTTGGTTTATAGGAAAACTTGGCTGCCTTACCAGTTGATAAGCGGTCATATCTTGGGTTCGTTTAGCCAACTCGCCTTCAGGAATAAAACCAATATCTTTATAGCGACGATTCTTTTCTTTTAGCGTTTCACGCATACTCGAGAGTATGGTGCTGTAATTTGGATTTTTAGCGAGATTATTTACTTCCCAAGGATCACTTTCAATATCATATAATTCTTCAGGGGCTTTCAGTTGCCAAAATTGTTGTTGAGTTTTATTACAGCGCTTATTCAGGCATTCTTGTTGCCATGACCGAATGGATTGTGCGTTCCAAAGATAGCTTAAATGCTGACCCGTAGACCGATGAGGCATATAGTTACGAATGTATTTATATTTTTTATCTCGTAACGCCCGCACTAAATCAATGCGTTCATCCATGCGACCACGGTAGAGATAATTATACTTTTTAGCATGTTCAATGGCAGCGCTAAAAATGTTGTGGCCTTGCATATGAACGGGTTTTTCTATGCCAGCAAGGTGCAGTAATGATGGTGCTAGATCAACCGTATCTATCATCTGATCTGTTCTACTTGCCATGCTGGTATTAACAAGGTGCTTGAATTTATCAGGGACATGGACAATAAACGGGATTTTTGTTCCTGTGTCGTAGACAAAACGCTTACTTCTGGCAATAACACCACCATGATCTGAATAATAAAAGATGATGGTATTTTCAAGTTCACCAGCTGCTTTTAATTCAGCCAGTTTTTCCCCAACTAAGCTGTCCATGCTTGAAATACTGTCATAATACAATGCCCAATCAGCGCGTATTTCAGCGGTATCAGGATGATAGGGCGGAAGCGTAATGTCTTCTGGAATATGTTTAGTTTTAGCTCCTGAGTTATGCACGTTATATTCATGTGAGGCCATGATATTGTAAATATGAAAAAATGGTTGGCCAGCTTTGCGGTTGCTGTAATCACCTACATCCCATAATTTACTATCAATCTCGGTCCAAGTACTTTCAAGTAATATCTTTCCATCAGGAATATCTGCTGTCGCGTAGTTGTAATCTGTTTTACTATCATTTGTCGCGTAATAACCTGCGGCACGTAAATAGTAGGTATAAGGTTTAACAAAGTCGGGGATTTTATTACGGCTTCGCATATTACCCGTGCCTATAGCATTAGCATGCATACCGGTAATGATTGAAGATCTTGTCGGGGAACAGACCGGGGAATTAGCAAAGGCATTATCATAGACAATAGACTTTTTCGCGAGTTTATCTATATTGGGTGTTGTTGCGTAGGTATCACCATAGGCGCCTATTAACGGGCTATTATCCTCACTAACAATCCATAAAATATTAGGTCTTGCAACATCAGTCTCTGATGCTAATACGGCTGGTGTATTGATTAATAGAACTAGAAATGCGGTAATTAACAGATAATATCTATCACTTAACATTTTAATCTCGACTTTTATAAACTCTCTATTTATTCTTTTTACCATAGGATCAGAGAGGGGAAGTTGTTAAGTTGTACACTCGGGTATTAAATGGTTATTTTGATACCGACTGATACAAAAAAGTTCGGAGAAATTAGGTAAATACGCTATAAATGTAGTTTCAAGAGGATTTATTTATTCGATGCAAATAACTTAATCAAGATGGTATTATTCTGAGCTGAATTGATAGTTTGAATTTGATAGTTTTATCGTAACAAAGAGAGTTCCCCCTAATATGAGCATTGTTTCCCGTATTCCCCGCAAGGTACCAAAAATACTTTTGGTTAGCGCTATTGTTATATTTATCTTAGCGATATTTACCTTAGGTCTAGTCGTGTATAACGAGTCAGCTAGCATGAATAACTCAAAAATGATGAGAACGAAATTAAAAATTGCAAGTTTAGTCTCACTGATCAATGAATTTGAAAAAGACAACGGCCATTACCCTAAAGAGCTATCTGAATTATCCAATTCTGATAGCATGGGATTACCGTTAGACAATCGATCATTGCCTTTTTTATATCAGTACAATGAAAAAAATAACAGTTATAGAGTTTACACGCTTGGCAGGGATAGAAAAATTGGTGGGGTTGGTCTGGATGCTGATTATGACAACTTCACCAATTGGTCGTTAGTCTTTTAAGGAAGAGTTCGGTAAAATGATAACCGCATCAAGCCCTTTATTTTCTATATTCTCAAGTTCAATTTCGCCACCATGAGAACGAACCACTGAACGAGCAATTGCCATGCCTAACCCAAGACCACCAGAGTTTTTATTTCTAGAGCTTTCTAAGCGCTCAAAAGGGGAAAATAAAAGCTCCATTTTATCTGTTGGTATGCCTTTTCCATTATCAAGTATATGAATCTCAATAACATTATCTACTGTTAAAATAGATACTTGAACACTTTCTCCATAGGTAATACCATTTTTTATCAGATTGGTTAATGCTCTTTTTAAAGCGATAGGTCTACCGGAGAAGTTAATTTCGTCTCTTAGTTCAAAAGTTACCGCTAACCCTTGTTCCGATAAGTCACAGCAAAGAGAATCAACAAGAGAAACGATATCAAATATTCGACTTTTTTCTCCCCATGAATCTTGTAGTGCAAAAGTGATAGTCGCTTCGCAAATTTGCTCCATTTCATCAATTTTTTTGAAAATGTTTTGTTGTACATCTGTTTCGGATATAAATTCCGCTTGCAAGCGCATTGATGTTAATGGTGTTCTTATATCATGAGATATCGCCGCTAACGCACGAGCTCTATGATCATTAACATTAGTGACACGTTTTAACATCGTATTGAAGGCAATAATCACGTTTTGAATATCTAGAGGTCCCCTGAGTTTTACTTCGTTTATTGCTGCTCCAACTCCCAGCTTATTGGCTTTCTTTGCCAATTCATTTAAAGGACTGGTAATACCAAGAATAATAATTAATGAAAACAGAATAAAGATAGTGGTGAATATCAACAAAGGACTAAATGTTGAAGTAATCCATACGGGATAGGGAAATACATCAAAAACCAACATCACTAGCCACTTGCCATTATTAAGTTGTACTTGTCCTTGTAAAGTAACCGAAGGAGAATAGGGCTTGACTTCATTCGTCGTTATATTATTTAAATATTCGAAAAAATGGGTTACTGCGATCTTAATTCTAGGTTGGGGGATAAAGGGTTGTTGTACTGCGACATTTTGATACTCGTCACCTATTTTAGTTTGTAACGATCGGGTGAACATTTGGTCTGTTTTAGTTAAATTATTAATGTCAAATAACGGCTCGTCGATAACATAAAATTTTACCCGAAAGGAATTCAGGGTAAAACTGTTTAGTTGATTACTGCTTTCGATGACTTTAACTGCAGATGCCATTTGGTCTAGATAAATTCCGTCATCAATATTTTTTTGTAAAAACTCACTAAAATCTGTTTCTAACAAAAAAATGAAAAACACTAATAATTGCGTACTTAAAAGCAGAAATAGTATTAAGGAAATTAATTGACTGGTGAGATATTTAGGCATCTTTAAATATCTTAGTAACGGGTACGGCTAAGGTATAACCTCCGCCCCTGACGGTCTTAATTATTTTAGGTGCGTTGCTATCCTTTTCTATTTTTCGCCTTAATCTGCTGGTGAGATTATCTATACTACGATCATAGGCTTTTGCTTCACGTCCGTGGGTTAAATCAAGCAACTGATCACGGGATAAAATGCGTTGCGGTCGCTGTAAAAATACTTGCAATAACTTATATTCTGCAGCGCTGAGCGCTTTCGCTACGTTGTCTTTGTTAACGATCTCTCGCTGAAAGATATCTAGTGTCCAATCACCAAAGGTCATTGCGACCACTTGTGCTTCAATTGGTGTAGCCAATTCATCATTATCACAACGGCGTAATACTGCTTTTAAACGTGCAAGTAATACTCTGGCATTAAAAGGTTTGCTGATGTAGTCATCCGCACCCATCTCCAAGCCGACAATTTTGTCAGCATCATCAGATAAAGCGGTGAGTAAAATTACCGGAATTTTATATTTCTCTTGTACATATCTGCACAAAGTTAAACCATCTTCCCCTGGCATCATGACATCAAGCAGGATGATATCAATAGCGCTATTTTCTAAAATTTGGCGCATCTCTTTACCGCCATTGGCAGTGCTTACTCTTAGACTGTGGTCGACAAGAAAACGTTTTAAAGGTTGGATTATATCGGGATCGTCGTCGACGATTAATACATGGCTCATTGTTTATTCACTTTAATAATTATTTACTCTTGTCAAAGCCGTTATCAGCCTAGTATTTAAATAGTTTATATCAGTCTGTGTTAATACCTTAAGTTAATACCTTAAGCTAATACCGACTGTCACCATTCTATATTTTTTAAACATTTCGTTGCAAGCCTGATGTTTGACATTGTTCTTGTTATTTATTGGTAGCTAGTAACAACCAGAACAATAGGCTGTTGATTAATTACCACCTATTTAAGTCTATTTAATTTATTCAGATAAACTTTTATTTTTGCGCGCAACTAATGACTTAACATGCTCAACAGAATTAAGCATAATATAGGCACCTTCTAAGGTGCCTGATTGATGGAGTTTTATTAATTGCTCACTAGGTAAGGTAGCTAGTTTTTGTCTATTGATTGTATACAAACCGTTTAGCTTTTCTGACGATTTATCATCAAAGGTTATACTTAACTCAATTGATTCAATTAAATCATTTTCTGATAGGGTATTAATGAATGCCTGTGTCTCTTTTGCGCCGCTATGAATTTTTGATAAATCCTCCATCACAGCTTCCATATAAGGTGACAATTCGCCATCTTCTAAGAATATAAGTTCGCCTTGTTTTTTATCGACCCACGGACTGTCAATATCAATATATACTGTTTGGTTTTCTGGATTAATATGAAATGGTTGGCGAGCTATCGTTAAAGGGATATGACTTGCTTGCCATTCTCCTTGATGTAGATATAAATTTTCATTTTCAGAAAAGCCTAATAGCGCAATGCAGACATAGGCTCCTGTTTGCTCATCTTTAGTTAAAAAAATCGGATAATTAGCGCCTGAAGATAAAAGCTCGGTAATAAGCAGTGGCATAACGTGAGTATGAGCCGCTGGTAAAGTCTTATAGTTCTTGTTTATTCGAATATGTTGATGGCTTTTTTTGCTTAATTCTTCGATATTTTTCATTGTTAAATTGCCTTCATGCCGTACTGTTTAATTTTTTGTAGGAGTTCACGGTTATTAGGCAGCAGGGTAATGCCTTTTTGTATCATTTTATTGTTGTCTGCAAATGCCTGTCTGCATAGTGCATCATCTTGGCTACTGTGTCTTTCACTTACCTGGGTATTAAATCCCATGCCATATAAAATATATTGATAACTTGCCGCGGGAAAGACTTCATTCTTGTGATGAAAGTCCTGACTATAGGGGCTATGATATTTCCATAACGCTAACAGTTCTGCTAATGAATCTGGGATAGTTTTGGGGTCTTTATTATCTCGCCAAAACGCGGTATCGTCGCGTTTAGATAACACATAGTGCAATTTAAGAAAATCAACAATTCTCTCCCAATGGTAAGTATGTCTTTCGTTAAAACGTTTCGCAACAATAGGCATAACACTGATGTGTTCAGGTAACTGATCTCTAATGAATTTTGCCGAGATCTCTATTAACATTAGTGCTGATGCTTCAAGAGGTTCAAGAAACCCTGCCGCCATGCCAATACCAACACAATTATTTTTCCAAAATTCTTTTCTATGGCCACATTGTATTGGGATTTTTTTTACCGTTAGGTTTTTATAAGCGGGGCCAATATAATCAGCCAAAATAGACTCTGCTTTTTCTTCGCTCATGTGTCGGCTAGAGTATACATGCCCTATACCGCGACGATTAGTTAATGCGATATCCCATATCCAACCAGCATCTTGGGCTGTTGAAAGGGTGTAAGGGAGAATTGGTTCCTTCTCGGTTTTGTAAGGAAGTTGCACGGCAATGGCTTGATCAATGAATAAAACATCACTTCTATCGACAAATTCAACCCCAAGTGTTTTGCCTAATAATAGAGAGGATGAGCCCGTACAATCGATAAACAAATCGGCGTGAATTTCATCCGCATCTTTTGTAACGACACATTCAATGTCACCGTTATTTCGTTGTTTTATTGTTTTTATGGTGGCGAGGATATGTTTTACATTTAATTTCTCGGTGCAATGCTTAGTTAAAAATGTCGTGAACTTTCCCGCATCAAGGTGATATGCATAATTAGCCGCTGAGTTATATTCGGGCATGGTGATGGTTTTGGGCGCTAAGCCATGTTCACATAGGGCCTCTTGAAAACAAACACTGTTTGAAAAAGATTGACCATGTGTATTTTTCGACCAAAAAGATGCAAGGTTTGTCTTAACAAAATCTTGCGGTAGCATTAAAGGGTGATAATAATAATCGTCATCTTCTCCGGTTATCCATTTAGCAAATTTAGCCCCTTGTTTAAACGATGTATTACATTCACGGAAAAAATCAGTTTCAGATATGCCCATTTCTTGCAGCGTTTCTTTCATGGTTGGCCAAGTGCCTTCTCCAACGCCAATATTTTTAATATCAGGAGACTCTACCAGGGTTATATCTACGGATGAACCATGACGAGCGGCAAGTATGCCCGCGCTTAGCCAGCCAGCAGAACCACCGCCAACAATTAAAATAGACTTAATAGAGGAATTAGACAAAATTGACTCCAGGATAGTTTTATCTAGAGGCATCCCCATCCAATTTGAAAATTCAGATCTCAGTTGGATGGGGATATAAGACCATCATATGATGGCCTTATTTACCTATGATTTTTGAGGCTAAATTAGAATTTGGCGCGAATGCCTAACGCATATCTAGCACTACCGGTTGCAACATTTAACATTTGGTTAGCAAAACGACCACGTGAGCGAATTTCTTCACCTGTAACATTAACGCCTTCAATAAATACTGTCATTGACTCATTAATGTCGTAGCTAGCCGAAACATCTATTTGCCCGTATTCTTCTATTAAGGTGGGCTCGGTTGTTGATCTGTCATTTTGACCAAATTTTTGAAAAAATTCATCGCGCCAGTTGTAAGCGATACGAGCTTGAAACGCTTCTTTTTCATAAAACGCAATAAAGTTAGCAGAGTCACTTACGCCAGAAAGCGCAAAGGTACTCTCATAATTTGTCGGATCATATCCAGCATCGGTATCAACAAAAGTCGCATTTGCCATAATACCAAAACCTGTTGAACCAAAGGAAAACTGACTTGAAATCTCAATACCATCAATCTCTGCGACATCCAAGTTGGCTGGACGAGTCATGGTATAGATAACTTCTTCACCCGTATCAGGGTTGAACACACCTTCAAGTACTTCATCAGCGATAGATGATGAGATAAAGTTATCTACTTTTTTATGAAAATAACTAGCTGCGATGTAATCGAAATCATTGATGTACCACTCAATACCAAAATCAATATTGTCAGAAATATACGGTTTTAATCCAGGATTACCTGAACTACCGCTACCTTTTTCATCATCATTACGTAGGTTTCCTAGCGTACGTGATGATTTCATTTTTGTTAAAGTAGGGCGGGTTATACTGCGAGCTGCACCAAATCTTAATATTAGATCATCAAGTACGTTGTATTTTATCGAAAGATTAGGTAACAAAATATCATAATCGGCATCGCTTGAATAAGACTGGGCACCGGTTTCAACTTTGGTCATGATTTCTCCATCACCCTGCGCTATAAATCCAGTCAATGTCGATTCTTCAGAAATAGATACGATATCTGTTTTTTCATAACGAACACCAGCAACAACAGTAAAAGGTTGGCCTGCTAATTCTAATTCACTTGTGGCTTCAATATAGGCAGAGGTTGTTTTTTCATTGATGTCATACCAATTGCCCTGATGAGCCATATCAATGTAATCTGCAGGTAATCCCCTATGTGCTAACCAAGTTGCCGATAGACTAGGGTCATATTGCACATAATTAGCTCCACCATCGATAAAAGGGTTAGACAAATTTACCAGTTGGTAGTCTTCTTCCAACGCCGCAACATCACCATATATTTCGATGACCATGGTTCTCGGGTCACCATTACTATCTCTGAAATTCTGATCATTTGGTGCCGCTGAATAAGAATCTTTGGTTTTGGTCTGATCGGTATACATAACACCCGCTTTTAGTGATAAGGGGCCACCGTCATTAAAAGTATAATCGAAACGGATTTGATCTATCTCATCTTTAAGGTTCGTGCCGCGTTTAGTATGCTGATGAACCCGATAATTTTCTGGTAACATTTCGCTGCCATCAATGGTTGGAATGGCATAATCACCAACAACATTAAACGCAGGATTTAATCTAATGACTTGAATATCCGCTTTATTGGTATTGTAGCTTCTATCTGGATCTGATTCAGAAGTAGAAGAACTATAAGAAAAAGTAGCATTAGAGTCATCACTGATATCCCAATCTAACTTTAATCCGACAGAATCATTAGTGGTTTTTGTCGAAGGTTGAGCACTGAAAAAATCAACCCCTTTATTGGTAAAAGCTGCCGAGGTAACCGTGCCGTTTTCATCAGCGGAGGTCCAATTTTTTTGCGTACCTTTACCCGCGCCGAACCATATTGCGGCTTCATTTTCCGTTTTATCATTTTCGAATTGAGAGAATTGAAAATCAAGGGTAGCGGTTAAGTTATCCGATGGAGCATATTGTAAGACCGCACTACCGTTGATACGTGTACGGTCTGCTTCTTTATGTCCATAAATCGATTGTATTGGCGCAAAATATTGACTCTTT
>Ga0105359_10003737_pt1 | contig 12338 bp, 10 predicted proteins | sample GOMGulsemesocosm_6_FD_83659 | JGI IMG/M metagenome (GOLD analysis project Ga0105359, IMG submission 83659) | Methane-oxidizing microbial communities from mesocosms in the Gulf of Mexico - GOM8C Gulf of Mexico | ecosystem: Environmental > Aquatic > Marine > Cold seeps | place: Gulf of Mexico... | reverse complement strand
GTTAAAATAACTGACGTTGTATAAAAAATAATAACTTATCTAAAAAGTAAGAGAAACTTCAGTATTTTTAGTCGTAAACTAAATCACTTATCTGTGTAGCGCCATTGTACGCTCGGTGGTAAAATAAGTACATAAAGACAAACCTAAGTCGATGAAAAATGATAGGTATTCACCGCCAGCTATTAGCTAACATTGACAGTTGTGTATTCAAAGTAAAGGCATCTATAAATAGTTATAAATAAATGTTCTCGCATCATAGTTTAAAAGTACGTATCTCAACTTTAACTTAGCATGTTAGAAAAGCTAGAAACATTATAGGTAATAACAGTATATTAAATTTAATCTGTTTTCCTAATACCCAAGCAAACAATAACAACTGTTATTTTTAACAGAATAAGTAATTAGAATTTATACATCAGGTAAAGCATTTATGACATTAAATTATTCAAAGTTTTGTAATTTGGTATTAATTTTTACTCTTTTTTCCTGTGCCTTTATTAGCTTTACAATATTTAGAACTGATATAGTAACCGTACTACCTAAAAATTTAGTTCATCAATGGGAAAAACATCTCAAACCATTTTCTTATCAACAAGCAATACAGATGATAAAAAGATTAGATGATTCAACAAAGATACAAGATCATAATCTTTTAAAAGCAAAAATATTGGAGCATTTAGCAAAAAATACAAATGAACCGATAAAACGAGAAAAATTTTATATTCAAGCAAAAAAACACTATTTTTCAAATACTATAATTGAACCCACAAAAGCTATAAACTGGGCAAAAATAGCATACATAAACAATCTATATTTTAAAAAAAATAAACAAGAAAAAGTTTTAAGTAATCTCTTTCTAGCGATAAAACTAGGACCCTATGAACCCAAAAACCAAAGGGTAATAATGCCATTAATATTCAAGTATTGGTCCGATATAAAAGAAAATAAGGATATTCTAATTATTACAAAATCGATAATTAAACATTGCCTCACTTATAAAATAAACGCTGATATAATATACAGAAGTGCAAAGAAATATAATGTCATCATCCCTCTTATTACTTTAAAAAAACCAACTAATGCTTAATAAAATCTACGTTACAAAAAATAAAATGGCATTCGTTTTTTTATTATCAACTATAATGTTAATGCCATGGCTACATGGTGGTGAAAGAATATGGGAACACTTTATCTTTATTAGTCTTTTATTTTTCATTGCCGCGTTCATATTAATGACTTATATTTTTTCAGAAGAAAATTTAAGGGTGGCTATAACCGATATAAAAACACCATTAATTTTATTTGCTATTTGGTTAAGTTATTTATTAATACAGATAGTCCCGCTACCTTCAAACCTGTTACCCGCTCAATCAACTTTAACTCAAGTCTTAGAAGGCATTCATGGCAATTCCCACCGTACAATTAGCGTCTCTGCTGAGTTGTCGAAAATAACGCTGATAAAGTATGTTGGTTATATTATATTTTTTGTACTTACATACCTAAGCCTACCAAATACCAAAAGGGCTATTATCCTCGCCAATACTTTGTTTTTGGTTAGTGCAATAATGGCAATATATTCAATGTTAAATTTCATTTCAAATGGCTCTTATTTAATAAATGAATCATTAATGCCATACGGAAATGATGATTGGTCAAAAAAAGTCAGAGGGGCTTTTAGTTACCCTGCCAACTACGCCTCTTTTTTAATATTAACAATACCCATAGGTTTTGGACTACTTTATTGCAACATAAAAAACAGCGTTAATGAACCAACATCTAGTGATAGGTTTACTAAGTTATTTTCTCTATTGTTTTTAAGAAATTATTACTACATTACATGCCTTTTTTTTATGATAGCGGCATTATTAAATACGGCATCAAGAGGGGGAAATGCAGCCTTTTTTATCGCTATATCTATCACCTTGTTATCACTATATGTAAAAAACAAAAAACACATAACATCTTTAAATAAATATTATGTTTTCATCTTCATTTCATTTTTGTTGATTATGCTAATGCTAGTGGTTTCAGGTATAGCAAGCAACTTACTGGAGCGGTACCTTAGCGATGGCATGCAACTTCATGGCCGAAACTTCAGTAATCAAACCAGTTGGGCAATGATCTCTGATAACTTTCTGGTTGGTACTGGCATTGGCACGTACCCAGTGGTCTCACCTTATTACAAAGTATTTGAATATGGGGTAAGTGTGAGATCTGTCAATGCTCACGCTTTAAATGATTATATGGAATTGTTAGCAGAACAAGGAATCATCGGTTTTCTCATTTTTAGTACTGCGATTAGCTATCTAATTCATCAACTATTTCAGGGGTTAAAATATACAGAAAACAAGTTATGGGGAGTGCAAATAGCAAGTTATTGCTCATGTATAGCTATCTTAATACATTCATTAATGGACTTTAATTTTCAATTGCCCGTCAACACTATATTTTTCTATATCATTTTGGCTTTAGGAATAAAGCTAAACCAGTTTCAAAAGCGCAACATACTTAATTAGAGTATTAACTATGACAGAATTAACAGAAAATAGTCTTACGGCAATAATTTGCGACATCATCAATGGCGTTCAAATAACAGAGCAGCAAAGTGAAGATATAAGTAAAAATGGCGAATTATTAATTACTTTTTGTAATGAACACCGAGCTATCCCACTTTTTTATGATTCATACAATAAACTGAATAGTAAAGACATTTACTTCTTTAAAAAGCTACAACAAAAATTTTATGCTAATTTAGCCTGCCAAAAAATAATTGATATAACTATTTTTAAATTATTAAGCGACTTCAATAAAAAAAACATTAAATATGTCACGTTAAAAGGCTTTGCATTAGCTAACTCTATCTACACTGAGCCATACATGCGTCCTTTTGTTGATATTGATATATTACTAAAATCCGAAGATATAGCTCAAGCTAAAAAAGTTTTTACCCAACATGGTTTCATTAATACCAGAGGCTGGCAACCTAAGTATATAATTTCACAATTTACCATGTATAAACAATTATCAAAGCGGTTGTTTTGCTATTTTGATGTGCATGAAAAAATTAGTAATGATCCCAAACTAGCGGTTCTAATCACTTACCAAAATGCATATGAAACAAGTTATAAAAAATCAGTTGATGGGCTAGACATTACGCTAATCAGCCTTACAAACGCATTTATTCACTCATGCTTTCACTTGGTTAGACATCAATATCAAGGTGACTTAGTTCGGATTGCTTGGCTTTATGATTTATATTTATTGCTATTCAAACTTGATAAAACCGAACAAGAACATTTACGAACAATCATTCATCAGCAGCAATTAAATAACGTTGTAAAAAAAGCATTAGCAATAACATTACTACACTTCCCTAAAGAAGAAATAAGCCAATTCGACAACCAAATTAATACTATAGAAGGCTCACCATTTGATTACTTATTATCTACTCAAAATGGTTTATCTCGATTTGTCTTTAAATTAAAAGAAACCGAAAACATGACAAGTCTATGGTGGTTAATTAAAGAAACGGTTATACCACCTAGAGCTGAAATTGAAAATAAATATGGTCAACAACAGACCTATTTACTACCATATTTTTACATTAAACGCTTATTTCTTGGTGTGATAAAATGGTTGGTAAAATAAGCAGAGTTGTAATTTAATGGTTTGATTGAAGCGATAACATATAAAAAGCATAGCCAGTAGATATTATCAATCTTAACAAGGATGCAATCACAAAAGCAGCGACTAATACTTGCAGTCCTAAGGTATTAACAAAGGTAAACATAATAAGAATATTAATGGAAACACAGCCTAACATAATGTTTTTTTGTAATGTATGCGCCTCTAATGCTGTTAATACTAGATTTGAAATAGCCGACACATAGTTTAATGCTGCAGCTAAGACACAAAAGCTAAAGATTAACGCATATTGCGCTATTTCATGATTGAAAAACAACAGCAATAGGCCTTCAGCGAGAAAATAAACGATAACAACGCCAGATACACTAATAGAAGCTAATAAATATAATAATTTTATATACAAAGCTTTAGTTTTAATAAAATTATGTTCTCTAATTAACTTACTTAAACGAGGTAAAAAAGCTTGGCAAATACCGGTAATTAGCGGTGCACCCGCCAGTGCTAATTGTAAACTTGCCGCTAAAGCAGCGGTGTCAATATCGGTTAAGTAGACCCCACTAAAAATTCTCGAAGCATTTAAATTTAAATTTATAAAAAAAAGCCCTAAGCCTAACGGAAAAGCAAAATATAACAGTTTTATATCACTGCTAACAAAGCTAACTAGTTGAGAAACACTAATCCTCTCCCCTTTTACAGCAAGTTTTGGGTATTCATAACAAAGTAAAATAGTAATATGTATAAGTAAAATACACGGTAACAAATACACAAAACTGATATCAAAATAAACGCATAACAATACAGTTACAACCGAAAGTAAACTTTTTATAAATAATAATTTACTTTGAAAGCCATGTTCTTCTCTTTTTTGAAAAAAAGCATAGTTTATTTCACTTAATGACTCTAAAAGACGGATAAGCGCAATACATACACATAACCATAAATGGTCACTTTTAAAAGCAACACCGATACCGACAATAAATAATAATGCCCCAAACGAAAGCATACTTCTAATTCTGATATATTGATTAAGGTCAGTATATTGTTTGCTGGTTACGATTAATTGCCGGAAACCTAAATTAGTTAAAAAAAAGACAGTAGCGGTGACCGAAAAAAAGAAGGCATAAGCCCCCAATAGCTCAGTACCATAAAACTTACTAATTAAAGACAATAATAAAATTTGATATATAGCATAACTACCGATACCAAATAGGGCTGTTGATGCACTTTTAATTAAGCTCATTTAATTAATCAATTCTTATAAAGGTTAAGCAAAGATTTCTTTTGATTACTCACAGAGCAAAGATCATTTACCTGCTTAAATTGCTGGAGAGCTGATTCACTACCCTTATCAAAATAATGATATATTAACTCAGCACACTCTTTAGGCGTATCAGCCAGAGAAGTTAAACCAATAGATTCTAGTGAACTAATTCTACGTGCTATTATTGGCATATTAGTCGCAGCGGCCTCTAAAACAGACATCGGATTTCCTTCCCAAGCCGCACAATGAAAATATAAGGCGCTATTACAAAGCTTATCGAGTAATTCGTCTTTAGCCAACCAACCTGTACAACTGATGCCTTTATTTTCTAACGCTAGCACTTCTTCATCACTACCGCCCCCCAGCCAAACAAACTTGATAGCTTTATCTAACTGAGTAAGCTCTGCAAAGGTATCAATATAAAACTGAGCATCCTTTTGAGGACAAATCCTGCCGACCATAACTACCGTTTTAGAGTCGATAGCGCTAGCCGTCCACTTATCTTTAGGCGACGAATAATTAGTTAAAAATATATTTTTATCATTGGGAAACAAGCTATTAAGTCCTAAACGATTACCTAATTCAACTTCTCTTGGTGAACACCCCGCCACTATGGTTGGCTTCAAAGAGAGTAACCATTCAACACTAAAAAAGAGTTTCTTAACAAACCATGAAACATCTGTTCTTTCAAAAGCATAACAATGCGGGGTATAAATTATATTTTTAAAAAAAGGAAATAATATACGACCTAAAGCCCCTGCATGAGAAGAATGCAGGTGAATATGGCTTGGCTTGACTTCTTTTACTGCTTTATAAATAGCCATAACACCTTTAAAGTTGAGTGCTATATTATAAATTTTATTCACTTTAGTTTCTTCAGAAAAGCTAATAGCACAGCTTTCATCAACATTGGCGACCAGAAAATGCTCTGCAAATGGGCTATTTTGTATATAAGTTTCCATGGCCGTGATAACACCACCGCCATGTGATAAAGATAAATGTAATACACGTATCGTCATTAGCTATGCTCCTTAACGCCACGATAAAACGCTTCTCTACGCTCTTGTACTAGCGAGCCTCGATATTCTTTTGACGTCGTTAGATTTTTCGCGGACTGCTCAGTTAATAATTCCGGTGATTTTGCTAATAACATCACTTTATCGGCCAATGCTTGTGGGTCGTTTACACTTATAATGAAGTCATTATCAATGAGCTCTTCAATACCTCCTACGTTAGTACCCACACAAGGTAAAGCACGGCTCATTGCCTCTATCATGGCTCTTGGTAAGCCTTCTTGCCTAGACGGCAAAACAAACACATCGGCTTCATCAAATAGCTGCTTAATATAATCACGATCAGCTATTTTACCTAAAAATGAAACCTTATCGTTAACCCCTAATGTGACAGCCATTTGTTGGAGTTTTTCTTTATATTCACCATCTCCAATAAAGGTTATATGGCAATCCTGACCACTTTCCGTCATTATTTTTACTGATTCTAAGATAACATCTTGGGCTTTATATAATTGTGGCATCATGCCTATATTTAATAATTTAACAGTTGTTAGTTTAGTGTTAGATACCCTTGCTGAAGGTACAAACCAATCATCACCTAAATTTAAGCTGGTGTAATGAGTATTTAATTCGCTGCTAGGAGGATAGCGTTTTTGTAGCGAATAACGAGTAACATAAGAAGCACCGATAGCTGTTCGGCACTGCCATTTTAAAAACTTTGTATATAAATGCTGAAAAAAACCTCGAATTGGGTGTACCACAGCCCCCTTTGATAATTGGTCATACGGATCAGCCACAACTTCAACAGCAAAATTCTTACGCTTTAATAAAAGTAGTAAAGAAAAAATAAACGGTATTGTACCCGGGGTTCTTAAAAAAATAGCTGTATTATCAATATCTAAATTCCAAAGAGACTTTATCGTTTTAGGTAACTTGGTGATAAACTCTTTAGGACCCACGTAACCAGGAATACCTATAAAATCGGCATTTTCACCTGTAACAGGCTTAGCACCGGGATCTTCCTTGTCAAATAAGCGACCAACAACGGTTACTGAGTCAAACTCTGACAAATACCTTTTAGTAAAGAGATCATAAGTTAAGTGGTAAGAACAGGGCTGCCCCGAATTTTTATAAAACCGTCCATCAAAAACAACAAGAGCTTTCATTATTTATATTTCCCACATTCCGTTGCGATAAGGTTGATCATTTTTTTTCGTTTAGAAAGAATATTATCAACGCTCGCATTAATATTATCCCAGTAATTAGAAGCATCTGCTTGTAATTCATTTGCTTGTTGCGTAACCAACTTAGGATCAAACTTCTTAAAACCATGACAATATGGTGAAACACCTAAATCGGAGAACGCACCAAAACCTTTTCTTTCATATGATAAATGCACCGATGGACAACCAGATATCATACTTTGTAAAGAGCCATGTAAACGTACAGAAATCACCACACCTCGATTTTCAGGTATATCTAATACCTCTTTAACTCTTCTAAGTTCACCCGTCCAGCCTAATTTTTTATAAAAGGTCGCATCATTATTACCTCGACCTTCACTTTGTATTAAAGGCTCTAAATTGGGAATTAAGCGCTTTAACTCAAGTAATCTTTCAATATACTTTTCTCTGCCGGGTACGTTTACATCTCTGGCAATTAAATAAATTTTATCAAATGCTTGCTGTTGCTCTTCATTACGGTAGGCCATTGCTAACTCTTGCACGGCTAAATCAGGCACTCTGACAACATTTGGTAAATTTAACTCTTTAACGGTTAAATCATCACGTGCAAAAATTAAGTTAACTTTTTTAAGTTTTGAACGTACATAGATACGCATAAGGCCAGAAAATGGTCCAATACTTTGTGGAAGATAAATAACAGGGCTTAATTTTTGTCTGCTCGCCCAGTTTAACTGTGGACCATGAGCTAAAAAGGTTTTTATCGACTCTAATAAAGTGCGCCCCCGCATATAACCACCACCAACAGAAACTATTGGTCCACGGCACTGTTTAGGTAAGTATTTTTCATATAAATCGTTTGCTACAAATATATTTAAAAATGCTTTTAATGCAAAAATGACTTTACCGAGTTTATTAGCCTTGATGATCTTTGGCTCATATTTATCATCAAATTCAGTAAAAGAAGCTTTATCTAGCGCCACTATTTTATCAATTTTATCAAGACCAGCCTCTTTTAAGACTTCAGTGGTAAGGTCAACCAATAAACCATCACCGCTATTTTTTCTGCTGTATGCGTGTAAAACAATCATTATATATTTATCCTTTAAAAATATTTTTTGAAATTATTTAGTTATGTGTATTTGCCGGAGAAGTAATTAATTTAGGACAAAAAAACAATACCATTAATGGCACAGTTAAAAACCTGAATAAAAATTGAGAAATAACATTACTATCCGACATTAAAAATTGAATGGATAAGAGCACTAAAACAGGGGCGATTAAGTTATAGGTACTACTTTTACCCAATTTACTTGAAAACTTATCGATATAACTGATAGCTATACCAATTAACAAGAAAAAACTCAGCCCACCTATAATGCCAAAATTAATGACAAACTCCCCATATCCTCCCGCTAATAACGTGGTGTAATTAGTTGATGAAAAACTTAAATCGCCCCTGAAGATACCGGTTTTTTCTTTAACAGCGGTATAAGGTTTATTGGGGATGATAAACGAAGGCACAAAAGATAATATGCCAGCAAAAAGTGTTCTCCCATAAGACATGGGATATTCATCATGCCAATAAGTTTTTAAAATATATGCTTGTACATCGGTTCTGCCGGAGTCTCTCACCAAAGCAAATTTATCGGCATCAGCAATATGTTTATGTTTATAAACTTCCGCTTTAACTTCTGGATCCCAAATACCTTGAATACCTTCAATACCACCAAATTTGAATAAGCTATATGTGGTCATAAAGATAAAAAAACCAAAGGCTAAGCCCGCTAACATTTTTAGACTTAGTTTTTTTATATTGTTTTGATAGAGCACTAAAAACCAAAACATAGACCAGATAGTGGTACTACGACTGCCTCGTAAACCACCAAATAACATATTAGTTACAAATAAAAAAACGATTAAAATAAATAGCACTTTATAGGTTTTTGCCCAAGGTGCATCCTTAATTAGTAAAATAATGTAAATTGCTAATAAATTGGGAAATGATTCAGAAAAGGTAAATAAAAAACCTAAGCCTTTATAGGGGTTAAAACTTTGTACCCCGCCTTGTAGCCTCATCTCATAGGCATTTAAATAGCCTGAGATGCCACCAAGTTTAATGAGGACAATAACCTGCGCTAATAAACAAAGAGCTAAACCGATGAAAAAGGGTTTATGCATTTTTTTAGTGTTTATTGAAGAGCTAAAAACGTTTGTAGAATTAGCTGAATTAGTCACCTTGACTAATTTATAACCAAGAGTAAATAAAAAGAAACCGACGACACACAAAACCGACCAAACGCCAGCCCAATGAACCATATCTGTACCCAGGGGAATACTAGGCCAATAATCCCAAATAACTTGATTTAATGGCACTACAAAAAAAAATAAAAAGCCAAACATTAAAAAAAGTGACAACGCTGAAAAAACATTATGCCGATTATTTAAGGTATAGAGGTTTTCATATAAAAAAAGAGTGCCAAGTAAGGTTATTGGTATAAAAACCCACACATTATTTATACTGGCGTCCATTGATTTTATAAAAACCATAACAGCGATAATAAAAAAGCTAAGATTAAGCAAAAGCCCATTAATGGGTTTATTGTCTGTTCTGATAAAACTCATAATAAATAACTACCTAGTTTTAACTATTAAATCATGACTAGTTAAAATTAAACTGAGTGCTGATATTTTTTGGTTTTGTAAAATGGTATTACCACAAACAACAGCGCCACTATATATAACGGATTGCGATATTGAATGGTAACGGCCTTTATTAATGCCTAAAGTTACATTTTGATAAATTGTGTTTTGTCCTGATAATACAACCCCTTCACCAATAACAATACCTATCGGGTGTGGGAAGATAACCGTGCCTTTAATAGTTGAACGCGGACTTATATCACAGCCAAATAAAAAACATGTCATTAGCCAAAGAATACGACCAATAAATCTAAAGACACGGCCTTTTTTATATATGTAAGAATATATACGGTAACTTAATAGCAGTAGAAAACCTGGCGTCATACACACTTGCAGTAAAGGTAAACCACTTTTATATTTATAAAACTCTTTATAATTTTTATAATCAGATAAAATCATATTTAATAGCCCAAGTAGCCCTTTATTTTTACAAACCTTAATAAATTAGCAATTAATACATTATTAAAAGTACTAAGCATGTGAAATAGCACGCTTACTTTTATAACCAAAGAATAATTTATCCATAGGTTTCTCTAAAAAGAGATAACAAAAATGACCTGCTATTATTGAGCTAATAACCAGTAATAATACAAAAATATAACCATACTCAGTAATGCCTATTTTCTTAAAAAGAATAGCAAAGATAACCAATGAAAAGGTATGAAATAAATATAGGGAATAAGAAGAATCACCAATAGCCTTTGCAACTTTTAAAATTACATTATCACTATGTTTTCGAAATAAACTCTCAAACGACAACATACCAATAAAAAAGGTTAATGCAGGTATACCAAACTCTAAAACTCTAGAAGATGTACCTGTTAATTGATTAACCCAAAGTAGCCAAATAACCGAAAAAACAATTAAAATAAGGCCAAACCATGAATAACTTGTGATTTTATTATATAAGTAATAAGCAAAGATACCAAAAGCAAACTCTAAGAGTAATGGTCGTGTAATAAATAGTATTTGGGCTGAATCACTACTAATTAACCTACCCAAAAAAACTAATGATAAGATAATACCAACGGGTACTAAAAACCTAAACTTTGCTCCTAGTAATAAACAAAACGAAAAAATAAAATAAAATAAAAATTCAAAACTTAATGTCCAACCATTCTGTATTAAAAACTTATCATCTGAAGGAAATAAAAGGTATGAATACAGTATATTTGTATGACCACCTGAGCTATTTACCTTTTCAGGAAACAATACATATATGACTAAAGCAAAAGTAGTTAACAGCCAGTATATTGGAATAATTCTTCGTAAGCGTAATTTGATAAACGTAGTAACATTAATTTTTTTATTATTAGCGGTATAACACATTATAAAACCAGAAATAATAAAAAAAAGGTCTACACCTACTCCGCCAACATTAAACCAATAAAGAGGATCCGTACTATATTGTTCTCCCTTTATGGCCGAATGACTGATAACTACCATTAATGCTGCGATTGCGCGCATATATTGAACTGAATAAACCATAATAAACTTAAACAATTGGCACGCCTGCTATTTTATAAATAGACGCACAACTGTACTTCCCTTTATATTCATTTACGAATAATAGTTATTAAACCATGCTACAAATTCATTTATTCCATTTTGTAGCTCTGTTTCGGGTTTAAACTTGGTGATATTTTCTAAATCAGTTACATCTGCATAGGTTCTTACTACATCACCGTCTTGCATTGGCATATAGTTTTTAACCGCTTTTTTATTTAAAGCGTTTTCAATACAGTTAATAAATGTTTCTAGTTCTACCGGTTGGTTATTACCTATGTTAAATATTTTATACAAAGGTGAACCTTCGGTCGTATCACTTGATTTAGTTACCTGAGGGATAACATTTTGAATTCGAATGACGCCTTCTACAATATCATCAATATAGGTGAAATCTCGCTGCATTTTACCGTTATTGAAAACGTTAATTGGTCGGTCATTTGCTACGGCATCGGTAAATAAGTATGGAGCCATATCTGGTCGACCCCACGGGCCATACACAGTAAAGAAACGTAAACCTGTAGTCGGTATGTTATATAAGTGACTGTAAGTATGTGCCATTAATTCATTTGATTTTTTAGTGGCTGCGTATAAAGACACTGGATAATCAACATTGTCGCTTGTCGAAAATGGTATTTTTTTGTTTGCGCCATAAACAGAACTTGAAGAAGCATAAACAAGGTGCTTAACATCGTTATGTCTACACCCTTCTAAAATGGTAGTAAACCCAACCACATTTGAATCTATATATGCCATAGGGTTTTCAATAGAATATCTAACCCCTGCTTGTGCGGCTAAATGTATTACACGCTCAAACTTTTCTGTTTCAAATAACTTTGCAATACCTTCGCGGTCGGCTACATCCATTTTTACAAAGGTAAAATTAGTTAGGTGTTCAATTCGCTTTAAGCGTGCTAATTTTAAGTTAGGATCATAATAATCGTTTAAGTTATCTAAACCTATAACGTCATGGCCTTGCTCACACAACCTTTCAGCTACAAAGTTACCAATAAAACCGGCTGCACCTGT
>Ga0105359_10003735_pt1 | contig 12339 bp, 7 predicted proteins | sample GOMGulsemesocosm_6_FD_83659 | JGI IMG/M metagenome (GOLD analysis project Ga0105359, IMG submission 83659) | Methane-oxidizing microbial communities from mesocosms in the Gulf of Mexico - GOM8C Gulf of Mexico | ecosystem: Environmental > Aquatic > Marine > Cold seeps | place: Gulf of Mexico... | reverse complement strand
TTGAGTTCATTACCCAGTTGCAGCTCAACGCCCTGCCTTCTCATCGTTTGATAAAGCTGAGATGAAATAAATTCAGGTAATAAACTCGGCAGTAATGCATCAGCTCGGTCGGTTAAGATTACATCATAGTTAGCGATGGCTAAATCCATCGCTATTTCTGTACCCACTAAACCAGCGCCAACAACCAACACCGATTTCGCATTAACCAATTGCGCCTGTGACTGCTGATATTCATCTAAACTATTCAGCGTAATAATGCCTTTAGCCGCATCGCCATCAACAAATGGCACAAACGATTGCGCCCCTGTTGCCAGCACCAAATTATCGTAGGCTATCTCGATACCCTGACAACTCACTGTTTTTTCAATGCGATCAATCTCATTAACATAGGTATTGTTCATTAGGGTTATATTATATTCAGCCGCAAAATCGGCCCCACTTTGCTTTACCATGTCTTGCGCAGTCAGTTTTTTGCTAAATACATGGCTCAACTCTGGTTTGACATAATCATCACCACTGCCAGCGGTGATCACAATGATCGCTTGCTCCTGACTTGCACGACGAATTGATTTAACTAATTGATAAGCAGCAAATCCACTACCTATGATAACGATGGGTGAATTCATGCTACATCCTTATTTTTAATCTCTTCAAACACATCTTTACCTAACCCACATTCAGGACAAAGGAAATAATCCGGTACGTCAGACCATGCTGTACCCGATGCGACATCTTGATTCGGTTCACCTAGGGCAGGATCGTATACCCACTGACATACAGTACATAACATCGAACTCTCTGCACTAAACTGCATCACTGCATTTTCTTGCGTCGGTTTTGCTACTTCAACAGCTTGCGGTACTTTTTCTGCTACTGCTTGCGCTGGTACAGCCTGATCTGGTACGGTTTGGTTTGCAGCGGGGACTACGACATCGGCAAGCGAATGACTTGTTAACGCCCACTCTTTCGCGAGCGTGCGACCATATTCACGACACGCTAATATCGCCTTACCATCAGGTTTCCATTTTGTTTTAAGGCTTGGGTATGCTGCAAAACCCGCATCATCCAATCGGCTTTCAATGCGATCAATCGCGCCGCCAGTCCAACCATAACTACCAAATGCCGCGGCTTTTTTGTTTTTAAAACGCAGACCAGTGATCTCTTCCAGCATGGCGGCAACTTTAGGCATCATCACATTGTTCATCGTTGATGAACCCACTAAGATACCTTTGGAAATAAAGGCATTGGATAAAATTTCATTTTTATCATAACGTGCCACATTGAATACTTTCACCGCCACATTGCTATCAATCTCGTGAATACCTTGGGCAATCGCATCCGCCATCATCCGAGTATTATTCGACATTGAGTCATAAAAAATAGTAATGCGATCTTCTTGATATTTATCTGCCCACGTCAAATATTGCTCAATGATCTGAATTGGATTATCACGCCACACAACACCATGCGCCGTAGCAATCATATCGACGGGTAAATTAAAGCCTAATATTTCATTAATCTTCGCGGTTACAAGCGGGCTAAATGGAGTAAGAATATTGGCATAATAACGTAAACACTGATCCATTAACTCTTTGGTATCGACTTCATCATTGAATAAACGTTCATCACAATAGTGTTGACCGAATGCATCATTACTAAACAGCACCGCATCACCAGTCATATATGTCATCATGCTGTCAGGCCAATGCAGCATCGGCGTTTCAATAAAGACCAACTGCTTACCATTACCCAAATCTAAACTATCACCAGTCTTAACCACGTTGAAATTCCACTCTGGGTGATGGTGATGCCCAGTAATTGAATCAATCGCATTTTCGGTACAATAAATCGGTGTGTTAGGGATTTTATTTAATAACGCTGCTAGCGCACCAGCATGGTCTTCTTCAGCATGGTTAATCACAATGTAATCAATTTTGTTAAGATCAATTTCTAACTCTAATTGTTGAATAAATTCATAACAAAATTTGTGGTCAACCGTATCAATCAGTACCGTTTTTTCCTCTTGAATAAGATAGCTATTATAACTCGTGCCTTTTTCTGTTTTAAATTCAGTGCCGTGAAAATCACGTACTTCCCAATCACGCTGTCCAACCCAAGAGATATTATTTTTTACATGAATAGCCATATTGTATTCCAATTAAAGAGTTAACGAATTTATATACTCTGTTAATTGCAGATACTGTGCCAATAGTTAAGTTGTTGATTTTAATCGGGACAACAAGTGTTCACTGTCATAATGACCCTCTTTACACATTGTCATTATGACTATATAATGTCGATAAGACAGTGTTTTATATGGCTATCATTATGCAAACTACCACCAAAGACCTTATCCATATCGCCTTGGATCTAACCACCAACATTTCCAGTCAGGATCGTTTCGAACGCCTGCTCACCACGATGCGCAGGTTATTTAGCTGTGATGCATCCGCACTATTAGAGTTTAAGGGACAGCATTTCAAACCCTTAGCAATTAATGGCCTTCATGCTGACGTGTTGGGCAGACAATTTAATATCAGTGAGCACCCTAGATTAGAAGCCATTGCCAGAGCCGGTGATGTGGTCAGGTTTCCTGCAGACAGTTCTCTACCTGATCCTTACGACGCCCTTATTACCTCACACGAAGGTAATTTACATGTGCATGCCTGCGTCGGCTTACCCTTGATGGCAAATCAACGCCTAATTGGTGCACTGACTCTCGACAGCTTTGATCCCCACCAGTTTGATAACTTCAGCAATGATGAACTACGTACTGTGAGTGCACTTGCAGCTGCAACACTTAACATTGCGCTATTAATGGATAAACTAGAAAAAGCGGCTGGCGATGTGACAGATTCAGATCCCGCCAAACATCAGCCGCAAAGTAATACTGAAATTATTGGTCAGTCCGTGCAGATCCAAGCTTTAAAAAAAGAGATAAGCGTCGTTGCGAGTACCGATATGACCGCATTAATCTTGGGGGAAACAGGGGTAGGTAAGGAGTTAGTCGCCACCGCTATCCACCAGCAATCTTCCCGTGCCGACAAACCATTGATCTACCTTAACTGCGCAGCATTACCAGAATCTATTGCAGAAAGTGAACTATTTGGCCATGTAAAAGGCGCATTTACCGGTGCCATCAGTAATCGCAGTGGTAAATTTGAATTAGCAGATAAAGGCACCCTGTTTCTTGATGAAATTGGCGAGTTAACCCTGACTTTACAAGCGAAATTATTGCGGGTATTGCAATATGGTGACTTACAACGTATTGGTGATGATCGCAATTTAAAAGTCGACACACGTATTATCGCGGCAACTAACAAAGACTTGAAAGAAGAAGTGCTGGCTGGTCGCTTTAGGGCTGATCTTTACCATCGCCTTAGCGTATTTCCCATTGCTGTATCACCGCTGCGCGAGCGTGGCGAAGACATTCTATTATTGTCTGGTTTTTTTATCGAGCGTTGTCGCAGCAAACTGCAATTAAGCCATCTTAGTTTAAACTCCGCCTGCCAAACTATACTAATGAATTATCCATGGCCAGGTAATATCAGAGAATTAGAGCACAGTATTAATCGCGCCGCGATCCTGGCCAGAGCAGAAGCTAAAGATGAATACGTGATACTTCAGCCCTCGAATTTTAAGCTTGAGCATGCATTAGTTGAAGTAACAGATATGATTGAACAACCGACAATGTCCGTTAGCAATATACCTGTCGATAATTTACGTGACGCCACCGAGCAGTTTCAGCGACAGTTAATTAGCAAAGCGCTCAAAGAAAATAATAATAACTGGGCAGCAACTGCACGCCAGCTTTCTGTTGATGTCGGTAATCTACACCGATTAGCCAAGCGGATTGAATTAAAAAGATAACGCAGGAAAGAGTGATATTGAAATTAGAAGAGTAAAAAGGCCGCACATTTCTATTAATGAAAATGTGCGGCCTTTGTTTTATTTAACAGATTTCTAATCTGAAATAAAATGTTATTTCATCGGTTGTGAAAGTTGTTGCAGTGACATTTGACCAGGTTCAATAGCCAGCGTCATTCCTGCAACTTCCCCAATCCATTCCAATATAGGTGCGTCGATCTCCATTTCAACACCCAATGTGATCTGATTTAGATTACTCAATTCAATATTCATGCGGCCATCCTCTAAAAAGGTTAGTGGACCTTGTAAGTTAACCTCAATAGGATAGCTGTGAAGATTGTGCTCAATAAAACCACCCAATACACTCATAAATGGATTATCCATATAGATCTTTAAATCAATTTTGAAGTTGAGTCTACCCTCTTCCTCATTCCAAATGATATAACCCGTAGGTACTTCAGTTTTTCCATCATCACCTATCGGATAAAGAGGGCGCATTACCATAGTGCCAGTTGGAACAACAGAGTCCATACCAATGAAGTTACCACCAAGTCTTGCGCTCACATTCACATTCGACGATATCAATTGCTCGGCATGAATTTTCACTGGTATACGGTTGTTAACAGCATCGTACTCACCCACTTCCGTAGGCATAAAACCGCTGATATACGTTTTAGCATAATCATCACTACAGGTTTGATCTAAATCACAACCAACTGTAGCTCGATTCAACAGGCCACTTGTCTCCAATAATGATAATTTAGCAAAGTTACCACTGACAACCTCTTCTTTTATTTCATCCCAACGGTAATCACGGTTGGTATCGGTTGTTGGCATCATTAATGGATTAAATACTAAGTTATCAGCAGGTACCGCACGAAATGGCATTAACATGTTTGGTCCGCCTTGGTCTTCATGGATATCCGCTATTAACAAGCTTGTTTGTAAAGGATAACCTTGCGCACTACACAGTACGTCACCTGTAGCACAATCAACACTGCCTTTGGTTTCGCCTTCCGCCGAAATTAAAGAATAACGGTATACGTTTGAACCTTGATCTTGCCAGTTCTCATTTGGCGAGAAGGTTAAGATTTTATTCTCATACTTAAGCACACCAGGAACAGTTTCAATACAGTTACCAGACCCATTAGGTTCAACAATTTCAACACGGAACGAACCGGTATTACACGTTTCACCTAAACGTATACTCGCTTCATCCATAGGCTGGCTGAACGCCACAAAAATACCGCGGTCTTCTTGTAAACTGAATATATTTAACTTTTGGTCTGTCTCTAAACCACCAGCACAACGACCTGCAATATCAAGGCCTAAATCTGTGTCTTCAAAAGCACATGAATAACCCGGCACCATACCTTCGACCATTGGGGCTGTATAGCGAGCCGCAATCTCATCATGCTCTTCAAACTCAGTGCCCTGCTCTTTATTTGGAGTAGAAAAAGCTTGTGTGACATAAGTGCTATTACCTGCAAGATCTTTAATTGCACCCGTGACGGTATAATCCGTTAAAGGCATTAAATTATCTGTTGGGTCAATAATAATAGAAGCACCGTCCTGTGAAATAAATGTATCCACAGCAACACCATTTTCATCTTTAAGAATCAGATTCTGTAACGATGCTAATTCTAACGCTTCATTATAGGTAATCGTGACATTGTCACCTAAACTAAAGTGCGCAGTGTACATATTAGGATAAGTAGACTGGAATACAGGTGAGAGAGCATCGACAGCAGGAGCTGGTGTTTCTGCTTCTGTATACGACTCCATATGGAATGATACTTGCGCATGTGCATTATCAACACCTAAAATTTTCAAATCAATTTCACTGACAGCATCAATGATCATCGTAGGGCCTTCCGTTCTGACGGTCCCCATCAATTCAAGATGCATAATATTCTGACTTAAACCGCCATTAGCTTTACCATTAAGCTTGCCGTCTTCGTCATAGCCATCAGTAGTCATGGCGACATCCATAAACAGATGTAATTGCTTCGGTGCATATTTATGATCTGAACTGGTATTATTAATTAAATAACCCGTCGCATCAGAAATGTTAGTCATGCGAATATTACCGGTATCGAACCCTGTAGGAAACTCTCCCCCCACTTTTACCGTTAAGCTCGAACTATTTAAAATAGAACCTTTACGGATAACAAGAGGTGCCGACTCATCAAAATTACCCAAGTTAGCGAGCTCAGTAATCAGGTCAGAATCAACATACGTCGTATCACTACCGCCAATCAGTACAGATTTAATCGTTACCGCATTCATTAGTTCACCAGAATAAGGTGACTCTTGATAGCCATTATTCAATGTGACATTCATTGGTTTAAATGCGTGTTCGCCCGAATCTAATACCGTGAATGTTTTTTCTAAACCCGCAAAGCTATTGCCCTGGTTATCCTTAACGCCATTACTGACGATTAATTCATACGTCGCATCAACATCAAGGTCAACTGCAGGATCAAATGTGATATAGCGGCCTTTGGCAATTAAATCACCCGCAACTTGATCTGTCGTACCCACTTTTTGAAATTTAAATGTATCACCCACGACCAAAGTCTTTATATCTATTTCGTTGGTCATGCGTAAACGTAATGATGTGAATGTCGTAAACGGCAAGTCATCTGTTGGATAAAAACCATTCGTATCCAATGCAAAATTAGCTGAATATTTCACTAAACGCGTTGTGAACGTCAATGGATCTTGCGCTGTTCTTTCTGCAGTAAGTTCTTTATTACCCTCAGCTTCATTAATCAAGCCGATATCGTAAGTAACCGTATACTGCTCGCCGGGTTTAAGTGCATTTTTGGGTTTAAACGCCAAGCCGTTCGCTTTGTGGTTATCAGGATCTGTTGCAAAACTACCTTCAGTTACTTCAACTGATGTCACTTCAACCACGTTACCGTCGCTGTCTGTTAAACTAAAATTTTGCGCAGTAAAACTATCTAATGGATGCGAGAATGATAGCAGTACAGAAGTATTAACCGCGACATCACTTTGACCATTCGATGGGAATGAATAAAATTCATGCGCATCAAATAAGCTTTGAGCCCGACGCTTAGCTAATTCATCACGACTTTCTTCCGCCGTTAAAATTGGTTCTTCCACTTTCTCATTATCTTGAGGTTCAAGCCCACAACCAGCAAGCATGACTGTCGAAGCAAAGAGGCCACTCTTAACCAAAGAGCTAAGAACAGAATTTAAACGAAAGTTAACTGTTTTCATAAAGCCCCCTTAAAATTTAGTCGCGAATGAAAGTGAAATGGTTGACACTGTGCCTTCTAACTCAACTGAAGAATTGTTTGCACTATCGTGATGCGAAATAGTGTGATCCGTTGGATCAAGTACTTGTAGTTGATATGCAAAATCAATCTGCCAAGGATAAGCCGTTAAGCCTGTACCTTTATGAAAATAAGAGATACCAGCACCAACCACTAATTTGTCGGCACTTAAATAATTCACATCTAACGTGGCTTTATCAGCGTCTAATGGTGATTTTTCATAACTTGCACCCGCCATTAATCTAATCGAATCATTAAAGTTAAGCTCAATACCTGCGCGTGGAATAATGATGTCTTCAAAACCAACACTCGCTTGATCTTTTACTGTGTCTTCTAACATCAAGTCATTCAAATCTGACCATCTTTGTTGTTCAGCACTGAAGGCTAAACTCACCATTCCTGCTTTAATACGTACACCGGCAGAAATAATATCAGGCTGGTAGGCATCGTATGTGAGTAGGTTGATTGGTAAATCTGATACCGTTTGGGTAATCGTTGCTGCCGCTTTAATGTTTGCTTGACCATAACTTTCACCACGGAACGCCGCAGCAAATGCAATACCGTTACCAGCACAACTCTTATCACTGCCACATGCCATACGCCCTAAATCTAAGGTAATACCAGCAATAGGTGTAATAGCAGGCTCAGCAGCAACAGCCACTCGTTCATTACCTGACGCCGTTCCATCTAATTCACTTTCTAGGCTCATATCAGCATCAGCATGTAATGATACTTGAGCACCACCACCAATAGTTAAACCAGGTATAATTTGAATTGAACCCGATGCCGCTACAAATAATGGTTTCTCACCATAATTAGCTAATTGGCCTGTCTCTGATGTTGCCGAACTAAACGCCATCATTTCTGTACCGTAGTTTTCGATACCCGCAATCAGACCAAAGTAAATTGGGTAAGAAAAATTAAAAAGGTTGGTTACATTAACATTCATACCAGCGAGTATCGGCTGCGTTGCTTCATCAAACTTTTGATCGCCAGCGGTCATGTCAGGGGTACCAGATAATAAACCCACATACATCTCACCTTGATCTGTCGCAGATAACGCAGCAGGGTTGTAATACGCCGCAGATGATTGTGAATTGAATAAAGAAAAAGACTGTGCAGACGCAATATCAACAGGTGATAATCCAAACGTTGTACCTAAGTTACCTAAACTCGCCTGAGCGGTACCCGCAGTCAGCGCTAGTGCCACAGATACAGAAAGTAGAGAGATATTGTTAGAAAGTGTTTTCTTAGTCATTGGTGCTAACTCCATTTAGCGAAACTAAAATAAGTATTCTCTAGTGGCTCCAGCCACAACAACGGAATACCATCAAATTATTGGATATGCCCGAGTGGACAGGTTGTCATTTATCTAAGTGCAAATGTACATTGATTAACCTATAAAATGTCAGTACCTAACTCGTGTTATTTAGTTATTCAGCGTGTAATCAGGGAAAAGTACTAATTCAGATCTCATACTCATTTTTAACGAATCTAAATTTACTTAGCTACCAGGCATCTCCTTCACATCATACTCATTATTTTCCTACTGGTACTCATAGCCCCCCTGAATATAAGTAAAATACTCTTCACCATAACTTCAAATAATCAGCGATCAATAGAATTAATATTTTTTTAATAAAAGAATCATTACATTCTTTTAAGATTGGTATCTAATCAATCAAATATTATTTAGTGTTTAGCGGGTATCAGTCATGTTTCAAAAAAAGTGCAGTAAATGCGACGGGAAAGGTTTACTCATGCGAGTAAAAAGAACATTCATTGAAAAGGCATTTATACATAAAAAAGAATATAAATTAAAATGCAGTAACTGTAATTTCTGCACCTTCATACCGTTGGGGTGTGCACGTTAACGCTCAGTGAAATTTTAGCTAATATCTTTTACTACTTCAGCTACTTTTTTAAGCTGAGTATCTAATGTCGGATGATAACAAACGACTTGGTTCCGTCCCGCGTTCTTCGCTACATAAAGAGCGATATCCGCTTTCTTGATTGCTCCACTGATCGAATCATCAATAGAAAATACATGATAACCAATCGACACAGTAAAACGAGGAACACCATCTGTAACTAAATGTTCGATCGTAAATCTTAACCTTTCCATAATCACATCAATGTTGATCCTGATGTTAGGCTCAGCTCTCAGGATAACGAGAAACTCCTCCCCTCCCCAACGAAATAATACATCCTGCTCTCTCATCGCCGCCTTTATACATTGAGAGATAGATTTTATTGCATCGTCGCCGACGTCGTGACCATAAGTATCATTAATATATTTGAAATTATCGATATCCAACAAACAAAAACACTTCACATGATTATTAATTTTATTTTTCTTAAATGAATCTCGTCTTAGAAGTCCTGTTAACCCATCATATTTGTAACGACCAAGTCGAGCCTTAATCACGCGAAAATACAATAGACACGCGAGCATTAGCACAGTAAATATTGAACTGAACAACGTAAAAAAATGCATCAGCATATTTCCATTAATCATAAAATAGGCTTTATATGTTGAACCGTAAAATTCAACATTGGTCATGGTCAAACCACTAACAACATTTTCCATTATTTTTTTTATCGGTATATCAAAAGCACCAACACCAAAAAAAATACCGTCACGATAAACAGGGTATGAATAGGTAATCATATCTTCGTGAGGAGAGAATAAATTAGTATAGATATCACTTAAGCAAGGTTCCCCTGTATTTTTTGCACATAGGTACCACATCCGAGTTCTCATATCTAAAGAAATTAACGTCGGATCTTCACTCGGATCATCAAAAAGAACATTTCCATTTTTGTAAACAAAATAGAGATTATTATAGATCCCACTGTTCCAAAATGTTTCAAGGAAATCGAGTCCATTATCACCACGAAAATAAGGGATCATGAGGTTGCTGATTCTTTCCATCTCTTTCGCTTTATACATTTCATGTTCAATATTAGTATGAGCATTTTGATAACTACTACTAAACATAAAAATAAGCGAACTCAACGTGATAATAAAGCTCAGAGTAATCATTTTAAACGTGAATAAAAAAGACATGTCACTCCACCAAAATACAAGGAGAGACGCACTCCGGCTTATGAAAATAAAAACCTTGAAAATAATCAATACCTAATGATAACAGCACCTTATAATCATCGTGTAACTCAATACCTTCAACCAATACCTTTGAACCTCGACCTTTAAAGGTATCGATTAAAATTTTAAATTCGACATAATCATGATTCTCTTTTTGCATCAAAAAGAAGTCTCGGCTTATTTTAACGATTTCAGGGCTACACATTTCATAACGCTCAAAATCAGAAGCTGCATCACCATAATCATCTAATGCTAATTTATAACCATTTTTTGATAATAGCTGAGTGCCTATCGCCAATGACGTTTTACAAACCGCATGCCCTTCCGTAATTTCAGCGACTACATTGCATCGAGGTATATCAAACTCTTTGAGCATATTATTAACATCATCAGCAATCTCAGGGGAATATCTAATGCGTTCAAAAAAGTCAGGTGTTAAGTTCAAAAATATTTTTTTATCTTTGGAGAAAAATTTAGATTTTCTATAACTCAATAAATGTAACTTATTAATAAGAAACAATACGTCTCGATAACGTTCTTCTTTCATTAAAAGGTAAAAAAACACATCAGGTCTGACCTGCTTCCTACTTGAATCAATGTGTATTCTAGATAATGCTTCATAGCCAATTATATTTTCATCTGTATCCACGATCGCCTGAAAGGCACTACGGATAATATATTCCTTAAAAGAAAGTACATAACTGTCTTTCTGTTTACAATAATAAATTCTCACTATTACAACCTATCTATAAAATCACATCATTTCAATTATCTTGAGATGGCACAAAGTCACATCCATAATTTTAATACTACTTAAACAAACTGTTTTATAAATGAATATAAAGTGAATTAAAAATTAATGTTTTATTAAAAATACATACATATATTTATTATAACCAAGCATAAGTGTAGGCACATGTGGATTGTCGGATATGCACATTCCCACATATAACAACTAATTTTATTAAGTAAAATATGATTTAATAAAAATATAATTATTTGATAATGATTATTATTTTTGTTGCTATAAAATGAACTCAATACACCAAAAAGGGGACTACCTGTCACGTATGTATTGAGGAGGGAATTATCAACGATAATGCGACTATAACCAAAACGTATATAAAGATAGGCAATGTAGAGCTAAACCTACATTCAGGTTTATATTTTGATATAGGTAATAAGTTAGACATATCAAAGTATAAAAAACTCGGTAAAAGAGAGTTGTTACTACTCGGTTTTTTACTTAAAAACCCTGGCTGTGTCATAGACAAAGAGTTAATCGTAAAAACAGTCTGGTCTAACCGAATCGTCACAGATAGTTCATTAAATGTAACGGTGCATAATTTAAGACAGTTCATTAAATCAGTATCAAGTAACATTTTAATAAAAAATTTTTCAGGAGTAGGTTATGTCTTATATAACAACACAACATCATAACTATATAACCATAAAAAATGTTAATAATAACTCTTCTGCAGAATTTACTTTACTTGCTCAATCTATTGTCAACCCCAAAAATAGAACTGTATTTGCACTAGAAATAACAACTAGCTTCAATCACAATTCTAAAAGAAATATAAACACAGAGCATTTTTTTAATTCTATATCAGATGATTTTGTGAAAACGTTAATTTCAATACAAATTGAAGAATTGAATAAGAACGAGCATAAAATAAATTCCGAACGAATTATAACATCTATAAACTGTCCATTGAGTTTATTATCTGACAAATCATTTATTAAAAACATAATCTCTTTAAGCAAAGTTAAATTTGCATTTGAAATAAATGATTTTAAAAGTAATGTGATAACTACAAATGCAAAAAAATCTATTTTAATGCTAAAAGAACAAGGGCATGAATTGTGGTTAGATAATTTTATGTCTGAAGAAATACCCATTAACGTATTGCATATGCTAACTTGGGATCGTGTAAAAATTGATAGAACATTTATTTATCAATATATGAACAATCATTCTATTGTTTCTGCATTACATCGCTTTGTATCAAAGAATTCATTGAAAAGTTTGATATTCGAAGGAATTGAATCAGACTATCA
>Ga0105359_10003731_pt1 | contig 12350 bp, 4 predicted proteins | sample GOMGulsemesocosm_6_FD_83659 | JGI IMG/M metagenome (GOLD analysis project Ga0105359, IMG submission 83659) | Methane-oxidizing microbial communities from mesocosms in the Gulf of Mexico - GOM8C Gulf of Mexico | ecosystem: Environmental > Aquatic > Marine > Cold seeps | place: Gulf of Mexico... | reverse complement strand
GATCCCGCATGAGCAGTGGTTAAAGCTGCCTATGGTGGCAAATAGTCGAAGTTTAAATTTATCTAATGCCTGCGCTATCACGGTTTATGAAGCGTGGCGCCAGTTGGATTTTGCAGTCAAAGACTAGCCATTGAAAAGTGCCGGTAATGACTGTCGGGCTTGGTCGATCGTTCCGAGAAAGCGCAGATTTGAGGCAGGTTTCTTGATCTTTTGAGGCAATAGCGAGCTATTTAACAAGAAAGAACGGGGAATATGGTCAAATTCTGATTTTTCGTTGTAGTTTAGTGTTAAATTCGACGGGCTCCTGGGTTTTTTTAACTGATTAATCAGCAGGCGAAGACAAGTGTTAATGAAAAGTATCAAAATATTGGGTTGCACGCTTTTGCTATTATCAATAGCAAATACCAGTGCTGTCGCTAAAGAGGTTAGCGTTGACCAGCTTTGTACAAAGATAGGCGCGAAGTTATCGAGTGTCTCTACTAAGGATTGTCAACGGCTGACATTTGATGCACCGAGGTTTTATTCGGTTAATGGCCTGCCGCTTTTAGAAAAGCGTTATCCAGCGAGTAAGAACCGAAAATATGCACCTAAGATATTGTTTATTGGCGGCATTCACGGAGATGAATACTCTAGCGTTAGTGTGACTTTTAAATGGTTAAAAACATTAGATAAATATCATAGTGGTGCCTATGACTGGCATTTTTTGCCACTGGCAAATCCGGATGGTTTGTTGCGGAAAAAATCCACTAGAGTAAATGCTCGCGAAATTGATTTGAATCGAAATTTCATTACCGATGAGCGTGATATAACGGCAATTGAGCACTGGCGTGAGAAAACTAAAAGAAGAGCGCGTTACTTTCCGGGGAATCACCCGCTCAGTGAGCCTGAATCTGATGCTATCCATCAGCTGATCAAAGAGATTGAGCCAACGGTCATTGTCTCTGTGCATGCGCCGCATGGTATTTTAGATTTCGATGGAAAAGTGCGCCCGCCGTCTCAGTTAGGGCCTTTGCATTTACGCCAATTAGGTACTTACCCGGGATCTTTAGGTAATTATGGATACCATATAAAAAATATTCCGGTGATGACTATTGAGCTTGAGCACGCGGGCATAATGCCCAAGAAAAGAGAAATCTCGGCGATGTGGATGGATTTAGTGCGTTGGATAAAAGTAAAAACGAAGTCTAAAGAAATCGCTGTGCTGATGCATGATGAATGAAAATTGCCAGCTAACAGCTAACAGCTAACAGCTAACAGCTAACAGCTAACAACATAAATAATAAACGAAAAAAACAGAGCAATTGCTCTGTTTTTGCTTTCTAAACGTCAAAAATAGACGACCTCTTCCGCCCAATATACCTACCTGAACCTGCAATAAGTGACAGCTAATACGAAGCCTTAGGAAAAATGATTAGCTTCAAACAGGAGTTTTAAATTCAACGCCTTGTTTATCTTGTGTTAATAATTCTAGTCGCTATAATTCCCATCTTAGCTTTATGAATATAAAATGAATGATAGCTGTCAATAGCTGCTAGGTGGGATGAAGGAATGTCAATTAAAGCATTAATTGGAAAAGTGCAGGCTAAATTCTGTGCTTACGGGATACTAAACATTGTTTTACTTGCCCCCAATTTGCAGGCTGATGCCCATTTTAGTGACCAACTGATTGAACGCAGCATTATTAGCGCTGATCAGTTGTTGAGGCATCAACAACAGCTAGAAAAAGCAATGAAAGCTCCAGATGCCGCCAGACAATGGATTGAGCTAGATATCAATGAGAAACCTACAGTGTCCTCTGGCGGCCCCTGTTTTTTGATTCACAGCACGCAATTTATCGATAGTACTGAGCTATTACCCACCCCCCTTGATTATCAACAATTAAATGGTCAGTGCGCCGATAAAAAAGCGTTAGTAGAGTTGGTGGAAAGTTTAAATATTTACTACCAACAAGCGGGTTTATTGACAACCCGTGTCTACCTACAGGCACAAAATTTACAGTCTGGTCAGTTAATCCTCGTCGCAAAAGCGGGGTTGTTAGAAAAATTTGGCTACGCCGATGGTAAGCCGGTCGATCAACGGGTGAGAAGTGCCTATGCTTTTTTTGAGGGGGATTTAATCAATTTAAGGGATATGGAGCAAGGTTTAGATAACCTCAATCGCCTGTCATCGCAATCGGCTACTACCGAACTTTTGCCTGGAGATGCATTGGGCCTGTCGCGATTAATGATTACGACTGAAAATAGCAAACCTTGGCGAGTTGATCTGGGATTGAATAACCACGGTGTACAATCCACCGGCACACGCAAGGGGTCCATCGGTTTGGGGTATGATAACTTATTGAACCGCAATGATGACCTCTCTTTTAACTTCAGTCAAAACCTCGATCCCAGTGCCGACAAAAAGCGTAGCCGATCGTTGGCTTTTAGCTACCACTTACCTTGGGGTAACTGGCTATTTAATATCGCCAATAGCCGCTACAACTATCAGCGCATACTGGCTGGCGTCAATCAGGATTACCGTATCGATGGTTACAGCAGCAGTCGCGATTTTGCGGTCAAATATCTGCTGCAGCGCAATCAGCGTTCTAGAGTGTATGCAACGGGCAAGCTCAGTCTGAAAAAAAGCCATAACTTTATAGAAGATACAGAAATCCAAACCCAGTACCGGCGCTTAACTTTACTGGGGCTTGGGTTGCGTGGCGACCATCAATTTAATAACCAAAACAGCATTGAATGGTCGCTGAGCGCGACCAAAAACTTACAGATACTGACGGATATGCACGTCATACCGGGTCTAGCAGATGACGAATTTAGTTACTTGCGTGGCGATCTTAAACTCAATGTACCGATCACACAAAAGCGCTTTGTATACACAGGCCAAGTCTCCTTCCAGTTCAGTGATGACGAGTTGACCGGCTCTGAGCAATTCAGTGCCGGGGGCATGAGCAGTGTGCGCGGTTTTCATCAAGAATCGATCTACGGCAACAGTGGCGTTTATTGGCGCAATACTCTTTCAAGTGCTCCTAAACAGGTAGGGAAGTGGCAGTTAATTCCCGCGGTTTCCTTTGACTTAGGTGCAGTGAAAAGCCCGAAAACGATCAATTGGAGCTCTCCACTGGTGGCGGGCGTCGGAGCCAGTTTAACCGCTGTTTACAACAAAAAACTCAGTTTTACCTTCAACGCAGCACACGTTGTTAAGCGCCCTCGCGAGTTAACAGCTTCAAAAAATCACGCGTTTTTCTCGATTAATTATGCCTTTTAAAGCGGACTCTCTTATGCAATCACCACAAAAAACTCTCTATAGCGCATTAAAAATCCACGCTAGGCAGTCGTTGGTTGCCGTATTATGTTTTCAACTGGCATTTTCCCCAGTAATCGCACAAGCAGAGAACTTCAAACTACAAGGTGGTGGGGATCATGCCCCAAATAATGGCCGCCCTTTTGTGGATGGTGCGCAAAATGGGGTGCCGCTGATCAATATCAATACCCCGAACAGCAAAGGCTTATCGCACAATACTTACAACGACTTTAATGTCTCCGAGCGAGGTTTAATCCTCAATAACAATGCGACTAACGTACTGACTAAACAGGCGGGTTGGATAGAGGGTAACCCCAATTTACGCACCGCCAGTGAAGCGAGCCTAATATTAAACGAAGTAGTAGGCGCCACGCGCTCACAATTAAACGGCTATCTGGAAGTGGCTGGTAAACGCGCCGATGTGATTGTCGCCAACCCCAACGGCATTACTTGTAAAGGCTGCGGGTTCATCAATACTGATCGCGGAGTATTGAGCACTGGTAATGCGCAATTTAATGACGATGGCTCGCTGCAAGCCATGCGCGTAACCGGTGGCGACATCAATATTCAGGGCACTGGGCTCGATGGCTCTTCTCAACAGCGTATCGATTTGCTAGCTCACGCCGTAAAAATACAAGGCAAAGTTAGATCCCAAGGGCAACTTAACATCGCAACTGGCAATAACAGCATAGATTACGCGGGCGGCGCTGTCACAAAGCTGGCAGACAGCCAAGGGGATGATGCCCCAACAGTGGGTTTAGATGTCTCTAGTTTAGGTGGGATGTATGCCAACAGCATCAGTTTGAGAATCACCGACAAAGGTGCCGGTGTCAACATGCAAGGTGGCGAGTTGATTGCTATTGGTCAAATAAATTTAAACGCCGATGGTGATATTACGCTGGCCGGTACGCGATTAGAGGCAGAAAGTTCTAGTATCAACGTCACCGCAGATAACGTCAGAGTGAAAAACGATGATAATGGCAACGCCAGTCGCTGGTTGTCCAAAGAGGATATTACTGTCACCAGTAAAACCCTCACCCATATAAGCGGCGCCAATATAGCCAGTGATAAAGATATTACTATGGCTCAATTCAGCACCGGTCAAGGCGATATTCTGATATCAAACAGCCAGATAGAGGCCAAGCGTAATCTTGCTCTCAATGGCCAAAAAATCGACACAGCAAATAAGGCCGTACTGCTCTCTGGTAAGTATCTAACCTTGCGCGGCGAAGACATAAAATTAGTAGACTCTGTCTTATCTAGCCAACTAACGTTGGCGGATAACGACTCCGGGTACGTCACTATTAGTGCTAATAATTTATTTGAGATAGCCGGAGGATCTATCAATGCTGCGCACTCTCTGAAAATCAAGGCGCCGAATATCACCATTAATAATGCGCAATTAGCGGCTTTACAACACATCAGCTTGCAAGATATCAACAGTACCCCAAGTCAAAGCCAAAAATCGCAAAAGATAGCGATGACTAACGCTAAAGTGATTGCCGCCGCGGGTGACTTAAAACTCTTTTCAGAGTCAATCACCATAGATGGCGATTATGTTACTGATGAAAATGGCGAAATAATACGAGATATTGACGACAACGCCACCCCAATAACGCAGTTGTGGGCAGGTAATGACATTGCTATACAGGTAGGTACTTTCCACAACTCGACCGGGCTGCTGTGGGCCGCTAAAGACCTGTTCATTGATGCAGACGGTAACGGCGGGCGCGCCACAAGCATCATTAATAATCAGGGCAGTTTAGTGGCGGCAAAAGGCGATGTAACACTCTCGGCTGACTTAGTTGAAAACCAAGGTTTAAAACCCACTTTTGTCAAAGATGGGTACGCTAAAAACTGGACAGATACGGCGGGCAGTTCCCCCACGGATGTCATTGGAGATACTTATAAACTGATCGATAGCCAATTTTTAGAAGGTGGAGTGATAAAAGAGAGCTATCAAGCCGCTTATATAGATTTGTTATATAGCTTAGCCACGGATAGCAATCTCAGTGATGCTGCAAAAGGCATCCTAAAAAGCACGGTGATAGACGGTAATAAAGTGACAGAGGCACTGACCAATAGCTGGAAGCTGATGGGGGCTAACGCCACACAACAGAACATTGCCAACATAGACAGTTATTTAAAAACCTTGTTGGCAGGCAAAGTCACCAAGACAGTCACAGTCACTGATCCAGATACAGGGGCAGATACAGAGCTAGACCAAGAGATAAATGTTTTGTCAGGCGGAGATATTAACCCGTTATTGCTAGCACAATACATCGATTTATGGGAAGCCGTCATCAAGGGAGAAACGTTAAGCTCTGACAGTTTGGCGTTGATAGATCCTGATAATAAGGAGGCTGATGCCCTCAATGCAGACATCCTTGCCAAATTTACAGCCATGTCTGCTAGTTCAAGTGTGCCCTACGACATTAAGTACTTTTTAACCGCTGATAAGTTAAACAAAGATGGACACTTAGGGCGTATTATCGCCGGTGGTGACATCAATATAAATACCGCTACTTTTAACAATATTCACGCCCATTTAGCGGCCGGTAACGACATTAATATCGCCGCCGATACTGCTGTGACTAATAAAGCGTTTGCCGCCTCCCAGGTGGTTTTAGAGGTACACAAAAAAGGTTGTTACACCTGTCACGAAGGTGTGCAAGGTTATGGCGACAGCTTTGGCGGAAAAATGCAGGCCAAAAATAACTTTTTGCTCACGGGTGTCATTGATAAATTTAGCAGTACGGTTGAGGCTACCGACGACAGTCAAAATGCTGTAAAACTGACGGGCCTCGTTACAGCGGCTAACCAAGACACGGGGTCTGGTCGCTCACATGTCGATGAGACTCATGATCATCGCACCTCAGATGGCGCAGCTATCACAGCCAAAGAAGCCAATGTAGCAAGCCTAAAAACGACTCAAGATGCTATTAGCGACGCTGATCGCGAGGCGAGTGTCAGCACTTTAAGCGAGACAGCAACCCCCCTTAATCTCGTCACCGCTGATGGCATTAAGGTGAGTTTACCCATTAGCCTTATCGCCAATATCGAGGATTTAATAGACACAGGTGACGTGCCTTTAACCGATGCCCTAGATTACCCAAGAGAGCTGCGCTTAAACTACGCCGACTATCTCTCTTTCCTCTCTTCTGCTTTTAGCGCCGGGCGCTTAGGTAACCACCGCGAACTGCGTGATGCCGCTTTCGGTGATGGTTTTCCAAGTCCTGGGCAGCTACAGGACGGTTATAACAACAGCATCGGCGATGGATGGTCTGGCCCCAATACAGCCGTCGCCAACGAAAACGCCCTAAACCGTGCCAGTTGGTTGATCAAAACTGAACGCGCTATCGCCCAAGTAAAGCAGCAGATAGAAACCGCCAGTTTTATCAGCGATGCATTACAAGTGGCGATGGCTCAAGGTGGCATAGATCAGGCGAGTTATCTTGCAGACTCTAGCCGTATATACGGGGAGGGCAGTAACTCTGCTGTTCACAGCGGTGGTGCTTTAATAGCCGCTAATCAGATTGATATTAACGTCAACGGCGATGTTGTACTGCAGGGTCAGGTATCCGCCGATCAGCGTTTAGCTCTTAACAGCAGCTTGGCCAACATCGATTCACAGGCGCAATTAAGTGCCGTCGATGCACAGTTAAACGCGCAAAATATTCGCCAGCGCGGCGGCAGTATTCAGGCGCAAAATGCCACCTTCAAGGCTGCGCAAGACATAGAGATAACAGCCGCCGCCATCACTATCAAAGAGAACTTAAATTTAACGGCTGAGCGCGATATTAATATCGGCTCACAACTTAACAAAAGCACCGGTATTAGGGCGGGTAGACGCTGGAACAGTGAAAAGCGTATTGCCAGTGAAATAGCTGCCGGCGGCAGCTTACAGCTCAACACGGGCCGTGATATCAACATCACAGGCAGCAGTGTTAGCGCAGACAAGGCTATTTTAGCCAGTGCTGGGCGTGATCTAGACTTACTATCAGAGACTGAAAAACGCGACTATAGCTATCGCCAGAGCAGTAAAGTACTCAATCCTAAACAGAGTCGCTACGCGCAAGACACAGTGACTCTCACACAAACTGATATCCAAGCCAATGCACAGGCACAGGCAGCGGCCACTTTAAAAAGTGGTGGCGACATTGACATAGACACAGGTCGTGATGTCAATCTTCAAGCCTCAAACTTGGTCAGTAATGGCGATATTAATGTTGACAGCCAAGGGGCAATCAACATCGCCTCGGCGCTCAGTACGCGTAATAGCACGACCCGCACTGCACAGGAAACCATTGCGGTCACTGCATCAGGGCAGCCGCTGCGACAAAATCGGCGCTCTGCACGCGATAGCGCCATGGATACCACGACACAACTCACTGAAAACAGCCAGACGCAAAGCGCCAGTTTAATCGATGCCAGAGGCAGCATTAACTTAACTTCAGGGACTGATACGCGTATCAGAGCCAGCAAACTCAGCGCGGGCAATGACATTAACATCGCCGCCACCGGTGATATTCAACTGCAAGCAGGCATTGATAAACTAAATAGCCACACACAACAAAATGCGGGGACAGACAGCACTGGCAATTCCAATAGTAGTCAGCAAAACATTGCGGCGATTAGCGAGCTTAATGCCATCGGTGATATCACCCTTTCCTCAGGTAACGATATTGAGATAGAAGCCGCGGCGCTAGCCGCTATTGGGAAATTAGAAGTAACGGCTGCGGGCGGCGTCAATGTTAAGGCCGTGGCGCAGCAGCACAATCAACAGAGCCAATCGAGCAGCCGTTATACTCAAAGATGGGAAAATAACGACGAGTCTCACACGCGAACTATTACCAATACACAGAGCATCAGCAAAACCAGCTCTGATTATAAAGGAGCGCGTTTATCGGGTGACGGGGTTGTGGTCAGTGCCGGTGGTGATTTAACAGCACAAGCTGCGAGTATTGAGAGTGCTGCTGATGTTGCGTTGCAGGCGAAAAATATTAACCTGTTATCGCTCTCTGCCAACAACAGTAGCAGTACTTCAAATATTGGAAATTCTAGAGGCAATACGCGTGTTAGTCGCAGTAATACAACTCAGCAAAAAAGCGCTATCACAGCACAGGGCGATATTATTGTACAGGCAGAAAAAGAAATAGATGTACTAAGTTCCTACCTTAGCGCTAAAGAGAATCTTAATCTCGCAGCGGGAGAGAACATATTAGTTCGTTCAACGATTGAAAGTAGTAACTATAACACCAGTGAAAAAAACCGTTTTAGTAATAAGACGACGCAGTCTTCAAGTGTTCTCAATGCGGGCCAGAATATAAATATACAATCGCAACAGAATATAGGGGTCATTGGTTCAGAAGTTACAGCACAAGAGAATCTACAACTGCGTGCCAGGGAAAATTTAGTTTTAGCTTCAGCTGAAGAGTTTAAAACCTCAGGTTATTCCTATTCTAAGAGTAGTGGCTTCTTAGGTCATAGAAAGAAAACGGTTTCCCATAACGAGCAGTACCTGACTCATAAAAGGACGGTGTTAACAGCGGGTGAAGAAGTTGCATTAGTATCAGGCGCGGATACTCAAGTAATCGCCTCAGATGTTATATCAAAGAATGCCGATATCAATATTTCGGCTGCCGGTGAGCTACAAGTTAAGGCAGAGCTTGATAAAAGCAGGGTACAACACAGTACAAAGAAAGGATCATTTTGGGGCCTCGTTAAAAAAGATCATTCAATCGATACCGTCAAGCATAGCGCCAACGGCAGTATATCTGATGCTATGGGGAATGTGGCACTACAATCTGGTGGCAGTACTAGATTGCAGGCAAGTGAACTAAGTGCGGGCGGCACAGTAAAAATACTGGCAGGTAAAGATGCACAGGGGAACATCATCAATCCCAATGCCAAAATATATTTTGATTCAATTACTGAATTTGAATCGATACGTGAGTCTATTTTTGATTCATCCGGCCTAAAGTACATCAGTATAGATAAAGGCCATGAGAAAACTTCAGAAGTTCAAACGGTTATTAATTCAGAAGATACAGATATTCAAGCCGCGAACGGTATTCAAGTTCAGTTAGGGGTAGGCAGCGATGGCAGTTTAGATCAAACCATGGAGCAGTTAGTTGCACAGCCGGGCATGGAGTGGCTCGCATCGTTAAAGCAACAAGGTGATATTGATTGGGTCGCCGTTGAAACTCATTATAAGGATTGGCACTACGAGCAAACGGGCGTTAGTGCATTAGCGTCGTTGATTATTGCCATTGCTGTGGGTGCTGCGTTGGGGCCGTTGGGTGGTGGGTTTATAGGCGGGGCTGGAGGCCAAGGTGCAGCAGCGGCTATTGGTGGTGGGTCACTAGGAACGGCTGCTGCTGGTGCATTAGGAACCGCTGCGGGTGGTGCATTAAGTGTTGCTATAGAAGCAGGTGTTTTGTCTTTAGCAACAACAGCCAGTATTAGCTTAATTAATAACAATGGGGATATAGGGGGCGTCTTCAAAGATCTTGGTAGTAGTTCAAATGTTAAGTCACTAATTACCAGTATGTTAACTGCGGGCATAGCTAATAAAGCTCTACAAAGCATAAATATATCAGCAGTGACCGACCCAACAAGCTTTAAACAAGTTGCTATTCAAAGTTTCAAGACCAATATTGTCTCTAACAGTATACGCGCGACCCTCAGTACGGCTATCGAAGGGGGAGATTTATCCGATAACCTAAAACAGGCTCTTAGAGCTTCTGTTGCGAGTGCGCTAGGTGAAGCTGCTGCTAATGAAATAGGAGAAAGCTATCTTAAAGCTAGAAAGGAAGGAGGGAATAATCCTCTTAAATACGCGAGTCACAAAATAGCTCATGCAGCTTTAGGGTGTGCTACTGGTCAAATAGGTTCAGGTGACTGTGAAAGTGGAGCGTTAGGTGGTTTAGTTGGCGCTATCACTGCTGAAGCTTATGATCAACAGCGCGACGAATTTGTAGAAGATTTGAATGAACTATATAAAGGTGAAGGTAAAGATCAAGAGTTAGTACAAGCGAAAGTACGAAAATGGACCGAAATGGGGGTCGATGTCTCTAAAGTTGCAGCTGGGTTAGTTGCGGCTGCTGCAGGTAAAGATGTTGATGTTGCAGCTAATGCTGGAGGCAATGCGGCAGAGCATAATATTCTTCCCTTTATTGTTGTTGCGGCAAAAGTAGGTTTGGCTGTTTATACGGCTTATGAGTTAAAGGAAAGTGCTGAAAAAGCATATGCTTTATATAAACGCATAGAAGCAGGTGAAGATTTTACTCCTCAGGAACTGAAATCCTTAGCTCTAGAGTTAGGTATTGAAGTAGGTGCTTCTGTAATTCTTTCTAAGCTAAAAGTATTAGAGGCAGCGGCTGAGCTAGCAGAAAAGTCAGGATTGACAGGAAAAGCTAGAAAAATTCAGGAATATGTAGATAATATAGGTGCAGAGGGTACTAGCGCCAACAGGTTTGATGATATAGCTATTGAAGGACAAATCAGACAAGAGGAACTTCTTGAGTCTAATCAAGGGTTCAATGTCTCTGGTGCTAGAGATGAAATTAATTATCCAGATGGTGCTTTGGGGAACCCTAATCCGCCAAATGGGCCTGATGAAGGGTTCACTTTTTTAACCGATCAACAGGCATTTGAAAATGTATTAGGGACTCTCCCTCAAAATGGTTCTACGATCAGAGTAACTCGTGATCAGATAAACCAATTGGAAGATAACTTGGGACTAATACCTGGATCTTTAGATTCAGGTTCTACTCTCAGGTTATTTGATGAGATAGATAAACTTTCTCCATCCAGCCCATTAGATGGTAATGATCTTTTTCGAGGGCCGGGAATGCATTTACCTGATGGCTCTCCAGAAATAGTCTTAAATCCGGCACAAGTAAGGACAGATAACCCTAATATAAAAGGTAGCTGGAAAATTGAGGTAATTGAATAATGAAAGATCAATTCCCCGTATATGTTGCTTACATTGGTGTTAAATCAATTACTCTTGGTGGTAGTAGTTGCCTTCAATTTTCTTTAAAAGATGCTGAATACAGAAGGGGATTCACAGTAAATCGCTTTTCATCTGAAGATGATGTTAATAAATTTTTACAAACACTAATTAATAATCAAATACCTTTTGCAAATGATACTAAATCAAATGCATATTCTGAAATATGCCAGTTAAAAATAGCAAGAAAAGTATTAGGTGAGATAAAGCATCGTTGAATAAATTTTAGTTAGATTGTTGGTGCAGAGGGTATTCCTTATCCTAGTAGAGATGTCATTTCTACCAAACCAACTCGTGACAGTGTTCAGGCAGAGCTTGATAAATTACCGAACAATCAAAGTTTAGAATATAGTGTTCGCCAAAACTCAAATGGTACATTCAGCGCAGTCCGCAAAGAAGCCTCTACCTCTGATCCTTTGAAAGTTACAGATGATGGTAACCTGTATAGCTCGGTAAAAAGTGATGGTGTAGGTTCTGCTAATCAAAAGAAGGGGCAAGCGGAATTTTTCCAGGTAGTTGTCGCGTTTAGTATTATTATGCAGCTAAAGCCTTTATCTCAGGGTTGAGCTCTACTGACTTAATAAAACTCCAGTTTCTTGTCTGCTGAGACCATCGCTCTGGTCTTTTCTTCTTTGCGGCAGCATAAACTTGTTCCCGCTTCTCCAAAATTTCCACGTCTAGACCTTCATGCCGCTCATTCGGTGTCACATAACGAATCCCACTATGATGGTGCTCATTATTGTAGCCAATCACAAAATAGCGTTAATACAGGACAAGACGTTAATACAGAGACGTTAATACAGGACAAACGTTAATACAGGACAAACGTTAATACAGGACAAACGTTAATACAGGACAGGCATAAACAAACGTTAATACAGACATACAGGACAAACGTTAATACAGGACAAAAACGTTAATACAGGACAGGCATAAACGTTAATACAGACACACAGGACAAACGTTAATACAGGACAGGCATAAATATTTCTGTACAAATTTCGTACAAAGAGTAAGCTTTAGTATGTTGTTTATT
>Ga0105359_10003729_pt1 | contig 12353 bp, 9 predicted proteins | sample GOMGulsemesocosm_6_FD_83659 | JGI IMG/M metagenome (GOLD analysis project Ga0105359, IMG submission 83659) | Methane-oxidizing microbial communities from mesocosms in the Gulf of Mexico - GOM8C Gulf of Mexico | ecosystem: Environmental > Aquatic > Marine > Cold seeps | place: Gulf of Mexico... | reverse complement strand
TGAGGTGCGTTTTTATTGTTATTTACTGTATTGCAGTTTAGAGAATACAATTATGTTAGAGAAATTTCGCGAAGGTTCACAAGGACCGGGTGCTAAGATTATTTTAGGCGCAGTGATCGTTACATTTGCCCTTGCCGGTGTAAGTAGCTATCTAGGCAGTGGTAGCGCTCAATCCGCTGCAACAGTGAATGGTGTCGACATTTCAACCCAAGCACTTGAAAATCAAGTGAGAACTGATCGTTCTCGTTTAGAGTCTCAGCAAGGTGAATCATTTGCCGTGCGTTGGGAACAACCAGAATTTCAAAATCAAGTACGTCAACAGTCATTAAATACGTTAGTTGCTCAAAATTTATTACAGCAAATGACAAATGACTTAGCGTTACGTATTGGTGATGAAAAGATCCGTGGTTATATTTTTGCAATGCAAGAATTTCAAACTGACGGTGTCTTTAATGACGAGCGTTATATTAGCTTGTTACGTCAAAACGGCATGACACCAGCGCAATTTGTTGAGCGTCTACGTACTGACTTTGCACAACAACAATTGACGGACGCATTAGTAAACTCTGAATTTAGTTTACCAAATGAAGTGCAGCAATTAGCGGCATTACAAAATCAACAACGTGAACTAAGCCAGCTTATCGTGCCAGCAAGTAAATTTGCGCGTGATGTTGTGGTAACGGATGCTGAAGTTAATAGCTACTATGAAGACAGCAAAGCTTTCTTTCAAACGCCGCAGCAAGCGTCTGTTGACTATATCTTAGTTGATATGAAGAACATCAGTGCCGGTATGGAATTAGACGCGGATGCGGCTGAAAATTACTATAACGAACACTCATCATCTTATGCGCAAGAAGATAAGCGTAAAGTTGCACATATCCTTGTTGCATTTAATGATGACGAGTCTGCTGCACAAGAAAAAGCACAAGCATTGCTAACACAAATTCAATCCGGCGCAGACTTTGCTGAATTAGCGAAATCATCATCAGATGATACGTTCAGTGGCGAAAATGGCGGTGAACTGGATTGGTTAGAAAAAGACATTATGGATCCGGCATTCGAAACTGCGGCATTTGCACTAGTGAATGATGGTGATGTAACGGCTGAATTGGTACGCAGTGATTTTGGTTTCCATATTATCAAATTACTTGCTGTTGAACCTGGCAAAGTGAAAGCATTTGCTGATGTTAAAACCACAATTGAAACACGTTTGAAAAATGAACAAGCTGTATCTCGTTTTGATGAGTTAGCTGAAACATTAGCAGAGCAAGCATTTGAAGTACCTGATTCACTGGATGTTGCATCTGAAGAAACGGGTTTAACAATTGTGTCAACAGAGCTATTTTCTGCAAATGCGATCCCAGCACCTTTGAATGATCCAAGAGTGGCTGCAATCTTGTTCGATCAAGACTTTATTGCCGAAGCGCTAAACTCTGAAATAATTAATATTTCTGATGAGCAAAGTATTGTGCTACGTATTAATGAATACCAGCCACAAACGACTAAGCCATTAGTGGATGTTAATGCTGAAATTGTGGAACGCCTAACAGCAACGAAAGCAGAGCAAAAAGCATTAAGCTTTATGACCTCTGTGTCAGCAAAAATTAACGCGGGTGAAAGTGTAACAGCTGAACTAGCAAGTGTTGATGCAAGCTTTACGGCACCAGAATGGCTAAGCCGTTTTGATTATACAAAAGCAGATTTTAAAGTATTGAGCAAGTTATTCTCAATGCCTAAACCTGCAGCAGAAGAAGCAAGCGTAGCAACTGAAACATCACTTAACGGCGATGTAACACTGCTTAAATTCTCGTCTGTACGTGATGCTGAAATCAATGCTGAAGAAGCGGCTCGTTTAGCGGATACGCTAAAAAATATTAATGCGCAAGCTGACTATGACATGTTGATACAAACGCTGATCAAAGCAGCTGATGTATCTTATCCTGTTGTTGACGCCGCAGAGTAACCACCACTAGTGTGATTCATTTAGTTCCTTTCAGAGGATTCACTAAATAATTTAGATAATCTCGATGTAATTTTATATTGCATCGAGATTTTCGTTTTTACTGCCATTTATCTATTAATTATGCCAGATTACCACCTATAATAATGACTTATGACTTATGACTTATGACTAAAAGTGCTGGCGATGATTAAATACATTCTTATCTTTATTATGATAATTACACTCTCGCTTACTGCGAGATGGTTGTTGTTACCAAAACAGAATCCGTTGTTAGGTCAATGGGTCTCGACCGATGATATATACGGCAAGTCTGAACGATTAGTTTTTACTGAATTCGGTATGTTTAAAGCTGGCCGTCATGTGCCCGCTGATTTTGACATATCTCGTAAAAAAGTGACCGTGACAACGAATACGGCAAGTATTGAATATTTAATTGTTAGCGAAAATATGATTAAGCAGCGTGTACCACGCCAAACATGGCGTTTTTTCTTACGTGTAGATGCTTTGGAAGATGTAAAAGAGGCGCTAGATAAGAGTGAGATTAGTCGCTACAATTAAAATTAATAACGATAAATTGTCATCATGATTTATCGTGATAACAATTTTTCATAAGAATAATCATCAGCTGTGTTTCTTCATATTATATTGATTCGACAATATTTGTCCGCACAATGCAGCTGTAGGCTGAGAGAATAGCTGTTCGGTATTTCCTTGTTCGATACATTTCCCTTGATGCATAACAATCATTTTATCACTTATATGCTTCACTAAGCCCATATTATGGGTAACGACGATATAGGAGATGCCTATTGTTTTTTGTAGCTCTAACATCAAGTTAATCATCTGTGAGCGCAATGAAATATCCAGTGTTGATAGCGTATCATCAGCAATAATAATTTTTGGATTTAAAATAAGGGCTCTGGCCAGTGCAATACGTTGTTTTTGTCCACTTGATAACATCGGGGGATAGAAGGTCGCATACTCAGGTAGCAAGCCGACCAAACGTAATGTATCGGTGATCTTCTCTGCCCGTTTGCTTACTGACATATCGGTATTTAATTGCAGTGGTGCATCCAAAATTTGGCCTACACTCGTACGGGGATTGAGTGACGTTTCAGGGTCTTGAAACACCATTCTGATCGAACGACAACGTAAATCTGTATTACTGTCATCGAGTTTACAGCCATCAATATACATACTACCTGTTGTCGGTTTTATCACTCCGGCAAGTAATCGTGCCAGCGTTGACTTACCCGAACCTGTTTCACCAATAATCGCGAGGGTTTCTGAACGATTTAAACTAAATGAAATATCATTGACGGCAATGACTTCTTGGCGTTTAAAAAATCCGGTTGGATTGATAAAGGTCTTGCCCAATTTTTCTACACGAAATAAAGGCTGCACACGCGTTGTCGCAGCGATGTCGATTATTTTTTCAGACATTTCTTACCTTTTAATTCATCTGCATTTAATGGAAAATGGCAACTAAACATATGGCCTTTTACCTTTTGCATTGGCGGTGTGATCACGCAATTTTTTTGGGCATTAGGACAGCGTGGTCCCAGTCGGCAACCAATGGGTAAATGGTGTAATAGCGGAACCTGTCCAGCAAGGGTATTTAGGCGGGCTTTGTGTGGTACTTGGCTAAAGTCAGGGTTGGCCCGTAATAATGCCGCAGTATAAGGGTGATGGGTGTGATTAAACACTTGCTCTCGGGTCCCGCTTTCAACCATTTGGCCGCAATACATTACCGTCATATTATCCGCTAACAGACTCACAGTTTCTAAATCGTGACTAATAAGCAAGATGGTGGTGTGAGATAATTTATTTAATTTATCCAGCAAACGTAAAATTTGATTCTGCGTTTTAGGTTCCATTGCTGTCGTCGGCTCATCAGCAATCAATAGGCGCGGTTTTTTAGCAATGGCCATCGCTATCATCACTTTTTGACAAAGCCCTTCTGAGAGCTCAAATGGATAGCTATTCATCACCTTTCTATGATCTTTTACGCCTACTTTATGCAGTAGGGCAATGGCTTGTTTTTTACGCCAGTTGAAACGCTGCCAAAAATGGCCAGTAAACTGATCACACGGAATAGCTTCTGCAAGCTGATCACCGGCTTTTTCTGATGGATCCAAATGTGCGGCTGCATCTTGAAAAATCATGCCAATTTCTTTACCCATTACCCGACGGCGTTGTACCGGGGTTAAATTAAGTAAATCAATATCACCGAGTCGCAAGCGGTCTGCTCGGACACGCCAGCTATCTTTGGTAATACCCATAATTGCCTTTGCAACAAGACTCTTGCCCGAACCTGATTCACCTACCAGCCCGCGCACTTCACCATCACTCAGGGTCAGGTTAAATTTATCAACCGCTTTTAAAGTACCTTGCGGTGTTACGATTTCAATGGTGAGATTTCGAATATCGAGTAGTGCCATTAATCAACTCCCGCAATCACTGATTGTCTTAAACTTTCGCCGACGAGATTAACAATGAAGATTGTCACTAAAATAGCTAATCCAGGTAGCACGACAGTCCAAGGTGCGATAAATACCAGATCGGTTGCACCTGATAACATCGTGCCCCACTCAGAAAGAGGACGCTGTGCACCTAAGCCTAAAAAGCCTAATGCACTTATATCAATTATAGCTGACGAGATCGCGCGAGTAAGTAAGTTAACCAGTGTTTCAATGATATTTGGGAATACCCCATAACGAATAATTCGGTAGTTATTGGCGCCATCGAGTTTGAGCGCAACGATGTACTCTTTTTGCAGTTCTTGGTAAACCGACAAATACACACCACGAATAAACTGTGGAATCGAAGCCAATAAAATAGCTAATAAACTGTGGTCCAAGCCAGGCCCAAGCACCGAGATAAAGATGATCGCTAATAATAGCGACGGAATTGATAATGCCGTATCCATAATGTGATGCAAGGTACTTGATAACAGGCCACGGCTGATCGCGGCGGTAATACCAATCGTCGTCCCTATAATCAAGGCGATAAAGCTAATGATTAGCGCGTTGCCAAAGGTTAAGCGTAAACCATATAATAATCGAGATAGCACATCTCGGCCTAAATCATCGGTACCAAAGAAGTAATCAACGGTACCTTGCTCATCCCATGATGGGGGTTGCAACAATAAATGCGCTTGGCGTATATCAGGTTCATGGGGGGCGATTAAAGGTGCAAAAACCAGTAAAAAAAGTAATAACCCAAGCGCCCATAACGCGGCCATCGCAATTTGCTGTGATGAATAATGCTTCCAAGTTTGCTCCGCAGGAGACAGAATATGTTCATCCGCAAAGATATTAATGTTGGGCATAAAGTTCTTTCCTGCGAATTGGATGAATGACAACAGTTAATATTTCGGTTAATACATTTGCGGTGACCACAAAAATTGCCACTGTTAACATACCGCCTTGGATGGCTGCATGGTCTTGCTGATAAATACTGTTAATCAACCAACGGCCAATACCCGGCCATGAGAACACCGCTTCAGTGACCATTGCAGTGGTTAATACGGTACTAAATTGCAGACCGAGGTGCGGGATCATGTTAGGAATAGCATTACGCAGCACGTGGCGCATAATAATTTCGGTTTTACTCAACCCCTTACTCGCTGCGGCTTTAATGTATTTTTGTTTCATCACATCACTGACGTGATTACGCATTTGGCGAATAACTTCAGTGGTTGGTACAGTCGCTAATACGACCGTAGGCAGCAATAAGTGTTTAAGCGCATCGTAAAATGCCTCTTGGCTATGAGGGTTATCCGAAATAAGGGTATCGATAAGCATAAAACCGGTAACTGAATCAATCTCGTAGAGTAAGTTCAGTCGGCCTGTTACCGGCAACCAATCCCAGTTAAGCGCGAAGTACATCATCACTAATGATGCTAACCAGAACACCGGAATTGAAAAGATAAACAGCGAGATGCCCATAATGGTGCTATCAAGTGAGCTGCCTCGTCGCATACCGGCAATCGTACCAATGGGCACGCCAATGGCAATCGACAGAATGAAAGCACTGAAACAAAGTTCTAATGTGGCGGGAAATACGGTTAATATTTCATCGAGAACAGGCTGGCCAGTACCACTGGTAACCCCTAAATCACCTTGCGCAATGGCCATCAAATAATCTAAATAATTACTGAATAAATTACCATCTAAGGGCAAGTCACCAGGAATACGACTACGCAAATAAAAACCAATCACGGTTAATGCCATTACGGTAATGACCAGTAGATTAATTCGTCTTATTATATAAAAAAACATGTGTTACTGCCGTACTGTATTAATGAAATTGATACCGCCGAAAGCGGTCGTTTCAACGCCTTTTAAGCCGCTGGTATAAGCATGTAAGCGTAATGAGTGTGCCAGTGGAATTAGGGGTAATTCTTGTTGAATAATTTCTTGGGCGCGATAGTAAAGCGTTACGCGTTCAATGTATTCTGTTTCTGTCACCGCTTGGTTAATCAAATCATCGAACTCGGAATTACACCAACGGGTATAATTAGAGCCGGTGTTAATTGCATTGCAACTTAGTTGGAAGCGGAAGAAATTATCTGGATCGTTATTATCTGCAACCCAACCCAACAGGTAACTATCATATTCACCTTGTTGTAATTTCTTTTCCATGAGTTGCCACTCATATTTTATAATTTTTGCTTCGATACCAATTTGCGCTAACTCTGATTGAATAAGCTCCGCCATTTTAACGGCATCCGGATTATAAACTTGAGATGATTTTAGCGCCATAATATTCATCTTAAAACCATTTGGATAACCCGCTTCAGTGATTAATTGACGGGCATAGGCAAGATTGTATTTATAACTTTTTAGATAGGGGTTATAAGCCCAAGATACCGGCGGTAATATCGACTTGGCATTGACACCTGTATTGTAATAAACAGCTTGTAGCAAGGTTTCTTGGTTGATGGTATGGGCGAGTGCACGGCGGATTTTGGGGTTGTTAAATGGTGCCTTCTCAGAATTAAATGCCCAGTAAGCCACATTTAAACCGGTTTCAACGGATATTTTAACGCGGTCATGTTCACTGATCATCTCCACTTGGCTCGCCGCTGGATAAGCCATAATATCGCATTCTTGAGTCAGTAACTTGGCTAAGCGAGATGATGAATTAGGGGTGATATCAAAAATTAACTGTTCGATTTTGGCGTTGTCGCTCCAATAATCATCGTGTCTTTGATAGCGAATAAAGTTATCAGTACGGTATTCTTTAAACTTAAACGGACCTGTCCCAATCGGCAGGTTATCTATATCGACTTGTCTGTCTAACGCGATTAAAGAGTCGCCATATTCAGCAGATAAAATCACACTAAAATCACTGGCCAAATTGGCAATAAATGAAGAATCAGGTAATGCGAGTTTAAATTCAATGGTGTAATCATCAATTTTTACCAGTGATTGGATCTGCTGATCGAGTTCAATCCCCTCAAAAAAAGGATAACCATGTTCAGAGACGTCATGATAAGGATGTTTCTTATCTAATATTCGTGCAAAGCTGAAAATGACATCATCGGCATTAAACGGTCGTGTTGGGGTAAAATAATCAGTTTGATGAAAACGAACGTTTTTTCGTAAAAAAAAGCGGTAAGACAGGCGATCTTCAGATATTTCCCAGTCGATGGCTAATCCAGCTTTGAATTGCTGAGTATTTGGATCAATAAATAGCAGACGATTGTATAACTGACTAGTCGTTGCATCAAGAGTCACATTGGATGTGGCAGTTTGCGGGTTAAATGAACTGGGGCTTCCCTCTGTGCAATAAGACAGACCGTTCTGTTTAATTTGGGTTTGCTCACCACATGCTGTTAACAACAAGAGAACGCTTAGAGGCAGTATATATTTAATCAAATTTAGAATATGCATATTGTTTTATCACGATTACTCACCTTGCTAATTTATCATTAAGATAATGTTCAACCAAGTTAATCTGTGTATTTTACACCATAATAGTTAAATTTATTGCAATATGAGCCAAAAGTCGATTCATATCAGTCTGTTTTGCTGCAATGGGGTATTATTTAGCAATATTGCCAGGTGATTATTAATATCACCCATGCAGCTTATTCTAATATGGTCTGATACATTTTTAGTGGCGTTGATACAGCTGTATACATGCTATTATAGCCGCATAGTATTTTATGGTGGTACAGTAATGCGTTTGGAATTAGTTTGCGAAGATAGAGTGGGTATTAGTCGAGAGATCCTTGATTGTTTTTTAGCACGAGATATTAATTTATCGGCGATTGAGATCCAACAACCTGACCGGATATTTATTAAATCACCGAATCTAGAGTTTTCTGACTTGCAGGCGCTGATGGCGAATCTTCGCCGGATTAGTGGTGTGTGTGATGTTAAAACAGTCAGCTATTTACCTTCTGAACTTGAGCATCAAGAAATACAAACCTTGATGACTAACTTACCAGATATTGTATTTTCGGTTGATGTTAAAGGGCTAGTATCTTTGGTTAATACGCCTGCATTAACCGCGCTTGGGCTGTCTGAGTCGCAGGTGAAAGGTCATTGTATTAGCCATTTTGTTAAAGGTTTCTCTATCTCAAAATGGTTGGAATCAGATGAAGTTTGTGCGCAAACGCAGAAGCTCACCTTACTTGATGAAGATTTTTTGGGCGATATATTACCGCTGAGTATTAGCAGTGATATTAATCAAGTGACACTATCCAAAACAATGGCCACACCTGATGAACTCGTTGGCGCAGTGATTATTCTTAAATCGGTTGGCCGTATTGGTAAGCAGTTTAATTTCCTACGTACATTTCAATTTGCCGCTTTTGATGAGATCCATGCTAAAAGCGAGAAAATGAACACCTTAATTAATACGGCTAAAAAATTAGCCATGTTAGATGCGCCGTTAATGATCTTAGGCGAGACCGGTGCGGGTAAAGAATTGATTGCCAAAGCCTGTCACCAAGCAAGTGGGCGCTCACAAAATCAGTTCTTAGCACTAAACTGTGCTGCGGTACCTGATGCTGTCGCAGAGTCTGAATTGTTTGGTGTGGTTACCGATGAGGGCGAAACTAAGCGTGGCATTTTTGAACTCGCCAATGAAGGTTCAGTCCTGCTGGATGAAATCGGTGATATGTCGCCGTACTTGCAAACCAAGTTTTTACGTTTACTGGAAACCGGTTGTTTCCGACGCGTAGGTGATGAGCAAGAAGTACGGGTTGATGTGCGTATTATTTGTACCACCCAAAATGATCTGGCTAAGTTGATCAGTGAAGGTAAATTCCGTCAGGATTTATATTATCGCTTAAATGTTTTATCGATGACTGTGCCTGCGCTACGCGAACGTAAAGAAGATATCATACCGCTTTGCCATTCGTTCTGCAGTGTATTTAGCCATGAATTACAACGTACTAAACCGCAGTTAAGTCGCAATGTATTAGAGTTATTACAATCTTATCCTTGGCCAGGTAACGTGCGTGAATTGCGTAATGTGTTATATCACGCGTTGACCTTGTTAGAGGGGGATGTGCTAAATCCGTGTGACCTAAACTTAGCAACCACAACGACTGAAACCTATGATGAAGCCTTGTTTGATGGGTCATTAGATGAAGCCTGTAAACGTTTTGAAAAACTATTATTACAGCGTTTATATCCATCTTATCCAAGCACGCGCCAATTGGCGAAACGCTTAGGGGTCTCACATACTGCGATTGCTAATAAGTTACGTGATTATAAGATCAATAAAAAATAGTATTTAGTGCTAGCGTACTTTTAGTCTAGATGACCCGATAGGTTAATTACCTCGCTATAGACTAAAATTATTCAGGTGTATAAGTCCAAAAAGTAATGGCTCGCATCCCACCTGTGCGAGCTAGTTTGAACGGAGTCCAAACGATGAATATATTGACCAAATTCTTTTACATGATTGTATTGAGTATAGGGACTTACGCTATGACCGTATCAGTAGCTCAAGCTGAGATTTATCCTTTTCAAGCTAAATATGCGGTGTATTACAAAGATGTAAGGTTTGGTAGTGGCGAGCGTACATTGCGCCGCTTAAATGGTGATAGCTATAAACTGACAACACAAGCAAGCGTATTATTTGGCACCGGTGACTATACAAATAATTCGTGGTTTAATTTTAAAGATAACGTATTAACCACTGACCGTTACGAACATGAAACATCGGTAATGGGTTTTGGAGATATTTCATCAGCCTCTTTTGAGGATAATGGCGACATCTTAATGGATTTTGAAGATGGCGGCCATGTCGAAATAAAATCAAAGCCGGATGTGATGGATGTCGGTGCCATGACTATAGTTGTTCAAAATGACCTAAAGTTAGGTAAGACAGCATTCAGTTACGAATGGGTATTTGAAAAAAAACTAGAAATCATTCAATTTGAAGTCGTACAGCACGAAACCATCAACACTATATTTGGCGATATGACGGCGGTTAAAGTAAAAGAAGTTAAAAAGAAGAAAAACCGTGCAACTTATTACTGGTTTGTGCCCAAACTTGATTATCAGCTCGCGCAAGTTGAAGTGTATAAACATGGCAAACGTAAATCGTATTTAAAACTCACCGATCTTACTTTTCAGTAACCTATTATAACTAGAAGATAAAATGACTAAGCCAATCATGATCATGGGGTGTACTAGCGACGCCGGTAAAAGTTTCGTTGTCGCGGGTTTATGCCGCATGCTTGCTAACCGCGGTGTTAATGTCGCGCCATTTAAAGCCCAGAACATGAGTAATAATGCTGCGGTTACCGCCAAAGGTGAAGAGATTGGCCGAGCCCAATACCTGCAAGCAATCGCCGCTAAAGTCACCCCTGATGTGCGGATGAACCCGGTATTATTAAAACCAAGTGCAGATACCAAAAGCCAACTTATTTTAAACGGTAAACCAGCGCCGGAGTTGAGTGAAATACCTTGGATGGAACGGAAAGCTTATCTGTTTACCCATGTTGAAAAAGCCCTTAATGATCTCCAGCAAGAATATCAGCAAGTCATTATTGAGGGGGCAGGTAGCCCAGCTGAAGTAAATCTACGTGCGGGTGATATTGTCAATATGAGTGTTGCGCTGGCCTGTAATGCTGATGTCTATTTGGTTGCTGATATTGATAAGGGTGGCGCATTTGCGCATCTACTCGGTACTTTTATGTGCCTTGCCAAAGAAGAGCAGCAACTGATTAAAGGTTTTGTATTAAACAAATTTCGTGGTGATCCGCTGTTACTCGGTAATGCCATGGATTGGTTAGCAGATAAAACCGGTGTGCCGACTGTTGCTAATATTCATTATTTTCCGCATCGGTTACCTGAAGAAGATACCTTGCATCATCGTTCCGCTTATAAACGTGGGCAGATCAATATTGCCTTAATTGCTTACCCGTATGCAGCCAACATGGACGAGTTTGATAATCTTATCCATCAAGATAATGTTAATGTGGTGCCGCTGCGTGATGGCCAGTCATTGGTTGATTTTGATGCCATCATATTACCGGGCAGTAAAAACACAGCTGCGAGCTTATTGCACCTGCGTGAGTCTGGACTCGCTAATGAAATCAGCAAGGCTGCACAACGTGGTCAGCCAATCTTAGGTGTTTGTGGCGGGATGCAATTATTGGGCGAGCAAATTCTTGATCCACACCATATTGAAGGTGGTCATGAACAAGGGTTAGGCTTATTACCAATTGTGACTGCACATGCTCAAACGAAAACCACCAAACAGCGGGATATTGATTGGCAAGGTTTTAAGCTATCAGGTTATGAGATCCATCATGGTAAAACAACGATCAGTGCTGGGGATCATACAAGCAGTGATGACACTCCAACTACACGCTGTAAAAGTTTTATTGAAACAGATTTAGGTTGGCAGAGAGGCAATGTCTATGGCTGCTATTTACATGGATTGTTTGATAACAAAGGGTTTATTAATCAGTTCTTAGTTAATTTAGGCTGGGTTGGTGAAGCGGACGATCACGCTGTTAGTTTAGATGCGGAACTAAACCGGGTTGCTGATATGTTCGAGAAATTGAATTGGTTATAGCTAAGGTCAGCTATTGATAAATAGTAAGCAGGTAAATGGAATTACCTGCTCGATAATGCAAGTGCTAAGTCAGCCAGTATTTATTGCTGGGCTGGAAATAATGGCCTATTAAGGCGCTAGGCGGTCAACACACCAATCATTGCCATCTTTCACATAACTAAAGCGATCATGTAAGCGATCGGCTTTACCTTGCCAGAATTCGATACTAGTTGGTTTCACTACATAGCCGCCCCAAAATTCAGGTAATGGCACTTCTTTATCCGCAAATTTATCGGTGAACTGTTTAACTTGTTGTTCTAAGATCTTGCGAGAAGTGATCACTGTACTTTGTGGTGAT
>Ga0105359_10003728_pt1 | contig 12354 bp, 11 predicted proteins | sample GOMGulsemesocosm_6_FD_83659 | JGI IMG/M metagenome (GOLD analysis project Ga0105359, IMG submission 83659) | Methane-oxidizing microbial communities from mesocosms in the Gulf of Mexico - GOM8C Gulf of Mexico | ecosystem: Environmental > Aquatic > Marine > Cold seeps | place: Gulf of Mexico... | reverse complement strand
CCACCACCTGATACATTAAATGCATCAATACCACGAATACTAAAACTATAATCGTTAAAATTTACATTTGGCGCATGCGCTAATATTTCACCAAAGTTTGTAATGTTCTGCTGTTCTAAATTCTTTTGTGTAAAAACAGCAACACTTGCCGCGGTTTCTTGTAAAGAACGATCAATCTTTTGCCCGGTAACAACAATTTTCTCAACCTCAATTAAATCATCTTGAGCAAAAGCAGTTAAAGTTAAAGTACTCGTAAGTAATAACCCAGTGCGAACCGCCTGAGCAAGGTAGCTAGTTTTCATTTTTAAATCCTGTTAAATCCCACGTTCCTGCAAATTAAGCGGTAATAAAAATCACTCTCATTACAATTCGCGGCGATAATAGCAATAATTACTATAAAAAAGCTAGCGTTAAAACTTTGGATTCACATTAATCTCGGTGAAAATGTACCTAACTTCGGTCAAGTGCATTTAAAATAATAAAATTATCGCTTTAAATTTATGCAACAATATATATAATACCCACACAAAATAACAATCATTTGCATTATCATGACGATTTCAGTGTTACTTCTATGGACAGGATGCTTAGCTGTATTTCTCTCTAGCCCTAATCAAAAATTACTTATTAAACGGCCACAAAAAAATATCACATGGCCCATATTTACCGTACTTTCTATATTTAGCTGGTATTTACTGCTAAACCTCTACCCAGCTGTCACTGCTGGGCTTGTCGTTTTATCTCTCGTTATGGCATTTTGGACAATAATAGTCATCGCTCACGGTCATTTAAAAATAAAAGTTTTACCATTCGCATGCATTGGTGCTGTTGTGTCATTTGGTTTAGCACAATTAGGAGGTTTGTAATGTGGGCAAAAAGCATACCTGCAATTTTTGGTGGGTGCCTGGTTTCAGTTTCTATTATGTTAAACCTTAACTATCTATTACCTGCCGCTGTTGATACCCGTCTTTTTATAGGGTTACTGTGCGCTTTTCCATTATGGATCACTATGATGGTTTGGTGTTATGTCAGTGATGGCGGAAAACAAGCATGGAAACGATGCTTTTCAGTATTGTTACTGTCAGTTTGTCTAAACGCTATTTTTGTATTGAGATAAATAATGAATAAAGAATTTTTGAAAAGAATTACAGATGCACATAGCTGGCTTGGATTAATTATATCGGGTTTACTCTTTATTGTTTTTTTTGCTGGATCAATAGCACTATTTAGAGCTGAAATAACGCAATGGTCAATGCAACCACACTTTGAACCATCTAAAGGAGCACAACTACCTGTCAGTCGCATCCTTGAAATTGCCATAAAAGATAGAAAGTTTGATGCTAAAGAGCATCTGACTTTAGTACAACCAAGTAAACATAGTCCTTATTACAAAGTATATGTTGATGTTGAGCATGAAGCAGGACAAGAAGACCACGATGCGCTTTTAATTGACCCTATTACTGGTGAGATAATAGCGAGTCCAGATGACTTTTACTTAGCTAACTTTATATATGAACTGCATTATGATTTAAATATCCCTGCAGGTTCATATGTGATTGGTTTTGTAACTCTCTTTTTCTTCTTTGCGATTATTTCTGGCATATTTATGCATGCTAGAAAACTATTCTCAAACTTCTTTAAATATCGTGCCCAACAACAAAAACGAAGTCAGTTACTTGATATGCATAATGTTGTTGGTGTCATGAGTCTGCCTTTTACAATTATGTATGCCATTAGTGGTTTAATTTTTAACTTGGTGATCATTTATCAAATCGCATTTGCAGTTATTTTATATAAAGGTGATCAACAAGCATTATTAGACGATGCAGGATATCAGGAAATAGCGCCTAAATGGGTTGACACACCTTGGAGTAACCCCAAGATTGATGAAATATTACAAAATATCAAGGCGAAGTATAATTCAGAACCTAGCTTGATAAGATTTTATAACTATGGTGACCAAAGTGCGGTTATGCAAATAAGAGGTGAAGTACATACTGAATTTGCTTACAGATATGAAACAGCCATAGCCATCTCGAACCAAGAAGCCATATATGTTAAAGATAAAAATAATCCCAATACACTCGTTAAAGGTTTATATGTTATTTCAAGGCTCCATTTTGGTGATTATGCAGGACTGGATTTAAGAGTATTGTATTTCATATTAGGATTAGGTGTGTGTGGCCTTATCGTTACAGGTAATCTACTGTGGATTGAAAAGCGCAGTAAACAAAGAAACCAATCTCCTAAAACTTTAGCATTTGTAAATAACTTTACTTTATGGGGTACTGGCGGGGTTGTTATTGCAACAGCAGTGGCTTTTATAACAGAACGGTTATTACCAATCACATTTACCCAGAGACCTGATTACATGGTATATAGCTTTATAGCAACTTTAGTTATTGTTGCCTGCCTATTGCCTTTTTATAAGAACAAAAAAATATTCTTAGGCTATTTACTTAAGATATCAGGACTCATTTTATTATCAACTGTCATACTTGATTGGCTTATGTTTGGTTTTGGTGTACTAGAGTTATGGCAGCAAGGTATTAAAACAGTTGTAGCAACTGAAATAGGTTTGATTTTAGTGGCCGGAATATTTATATTTACAAGTAGCAAACTCATAAAACCATATAAAAAACCACAACAAACCAACGAAAGTGAAGTTATTTTAGAAGTTCAAAACTAACACACTTTACATAATAAAAACACACACTCAGATGTGTGTTTTTATTATCGTTTATAAGCTAATAATAGGTTTGATAAAAGCATTAATATCTTCATTAAACCAATAGGATAATGCAGTTAAATTCACAACAACAGTACACCAAAAACCAAATCTAAAAGATGTTTTTAGCGATTTATGGCGTAAAAATTGTTGTGCTAATACAGCGCCAGGCCAACCACAAAAAATAGAAAAAATGTGTAAGGTACTTTCTTGAATACGCCACTTTCCTTTTTTAGCTTTACTTTTATCTATTGCATAAAGTATAAAAGTAGCCAAACTCATTAGCCAATATGCTATGACAATATCCTGAGAAAAACCTTTAAATAAAAAAGAAAAGGTAATACTAAGTAAAAATAGTGATGCTAGATAGATTGAAAGTTGATTTTTACCAGAAGTCTTAATTTGTTTAATAGTTGCTTTATTACTCGGAAAAATTGCATTTTTAGCGCAAGGTTTACCATCTTTACCTTTGGCAGGTGTGTAAGTAATAATCTCATTTAGTGACGGGGTAAAATTACGATTTGAAAAAGCCGATATATGAATAAAAATATCAACGCCACCCGCTAATGGTGAAATAAATCCAAATGCTCTTTCATCATTCCATGAAACCAACTTTCCTTTAGCTCTCAATTACCACTCCGTATCAATTGTATACTCTATCCTTGTTAATTCAGAGTATACAATATGCTCAATATAAAATAAAACCTGTACCTTCAAAAAGTATATAGAAATTCGTGATTAATCACGAACATATGGATTTGAATGTCTTTCTTCTCCGAAGGTACTCATAGGACCATGCCCAGGAATAAACTTTACATCATTACCTAGTGGCCATAAATTTTCTTTTATGGATTTAATTAAAGTAGCTTGATCGCCTTTTGGGAAATCAGTTCTCCCAATGCTACCATTAAATAATACATCTCCAACTTGCGCTAACTTAGTTTGTTCATGATAAAAAACAACATGACCTGGGGTATGCCCTGGACAAAAATAAACATCTAATGTGATATTACCAAACATCACTTTATCTCCTTGCTCTAACCAACGATCTGGCGAAAAAGCAGCGACTGGTTTAAAACCAAACTGAGCTATTTGTTCCGGAAATAGATCAATCCAAAACTGATCATCTTTATGAGGGCCTTCAATTTTAATTGATAATTTATCTACAAGTTCAGCACTCGCACCAGCATGATCTAAATGAGCATGTGTTAATAATATTTTTGTCAGAGTTACACCCTGCTTTTTAACTTCAGCCAAAATAATATCAACATCACCACCTGGATCAACAACAGCGGCCTCTTTCGTTTCATCACACCAAAATAAAGTACAGTTTTGTTGAAATGCGGTAACGGGAATGATTTTATATTGCATCATATGGTTTTACTTCTTTTACGACCTAAATAATTGTGACCGATTATTCATTATTTATATTTTGAATTCCAGCTTTGTACGTTAAAATACCCTCGCTAAATAATTAGCACATTCTCAGGGCGGGGCGAAATTCCCCACCGGCGGTAAATTCAAATAAGAATGAGCCCGCGAGCGCTTTATATTATATTTAATCATATAAAGGTCAGCAGATCTGGTTAAAACCCAGAGCCGACGGTCATAGTCCGGATGAGAGAGAATAAAAATATATTCAGTTTAATACTGTGTGTATTTTCTTGCATGAATCAAAAACATGTAACTCTACATTCCCTGATCCTGGTAATCATAAATTTAAGGAATTTACCATGAGTCAGTCTTTATTAACTCAATTTGGCGAGCCTCAAGCTCGTGTTGAACATGCATTAAGTGCATTACGTGCGGGAAAAGGCGTATTAGTTGTTGATGATGAAAACCGAGAAAACGAAGGTGACTTTATTTTCTCAGCCCAACATTTAACCACACAACAAATGGCGATGATGATCCGTGAAGGCAGCGGAATTGTATGTTTATGTTTAACCGAGGAGCGCACTAAACAGCTACAACTCCCTCAAATGGTCCAAGATAATACAAGCCAAAACAATACAGCTTATACTGTAACAATTGAAGCTAAAGAGGGCGTTACGACAGGCGTATCTGCAGCTGATCGTGTTACAACTATAAAAGCTGCAACAACGATTAATGCTAAACCTGAAGATTTATCTCGCCCAGGGCACGTATTTCCATTAAAAGCAAAAAGCGGTGGTGTCTTAGTGCGAAGAGGTCATACCGAAGCATCTATCGATTTAATGGTGCTAGCTGGATTAAGCCCTTTTGGTGTTATTTGTGAACTTAATAATCCTGATGGTTCTATGGCAAGACTGCCAGAAGTAGCAAAATTTGCAAACAAACATGATATGCCAGTTTTATCGATTGAAGATCTTGTTTCTTACATTTCTGAAAAACAAACTATCGCAAGCTAGTTCTCAAATAGTCTCAATACTAAGTCACATGTTATATGTGGCTTTTTAGTTTTAACCGTCTAAATCCTATGTATTTATTTTACACTTAAAAATTATCGACTCAGTTTTTAAACTACTATATAAGAACAGCCGCCAGTGTGAAACTGGAAATTTAAATAATAATTGATCATTCGACGACGGACAAAACCTTGAAATAGCTTTATTTTTATCTATTGCGTATTCCATTAAGTCAAAGGGCGATAACTTTATAAATGATTGTAATTGACCCTCTTTAATTTCAGTTGAGATCATCTCAGACTTAGTTTTCAACTTTAAATACTGTGATGCCGCAGTTTGATGTGAGACCTCTAAATTATACTTTGTGTTTATAGTGTCAATGCGTGTTAGATCATAAAACAATTTAAATGTTGCTATTACTAACGTAATTAAAACAAATAACATCAACTTAAACCTTTTTTGGCTTATTTTAGCACCTGTTTTAAAACTTCCGGTATCTATAGGTGGGTTAAATCTAGAGTCTTCAACTAAAAACTTATCATAATTTTGATTCATTTAGCTCACAATAATCCGTTATTTAATGTATCAGAAATTTACACAAAAAATGTGGACTAAATATGGAGGATTAACATTTAGTTGAAATCAGATTAATTCACAATTTTCTTAAACAGTATTTCGAACGGACCTAACTTAAAGTACTTCAACCAGATATTACTAAAAGCAATACTAGAAATACAAAAACTAAAAGAGCAAAACAATGAAACTTCAATTGAGCTGGAATCAAATAAACTAAAATACTCTATTAATCCCATCCCTATAATCACATGAGCAATATAAATACTCAGCGAAAGTTGTCCTGTTTTGGCTAAGTATTTTAGTAAGTTAGAACTTATATTTTTTTGATATATATAAACACATGCAACAATGAGCATCACTGATGAACACATTGCAGAAATCATATACTGTGGCAAAGGTGGAATAATTGAAGTTGAAAATAAAAAAGTTATCTCTTCTTTTAATAAACCAACTTCACTGTTGACTATCATGAATAGCCTTAAACCGTAAAAAATACTTTCTATTAAGGCCAGTAAAATTAAAGCAGCTGAGAATAATTTTTTTTGTGTGGATAATTCCAATAACTTTTGACGCGCTAACCACATACCAAACACTAAAAATGCAGACCAAGGAAATACAGGATGAAATCCATTAAAAAATTGATGCCTTAAAATACCATCAACAGTCCAAAAATTTTGATAACTTAACGTCCCCCAATTCCAACCATGTTCATAATCTACAAAGCTCATTAATACTGGAAAAGCGAATATAATTACTAATGAAAGCCTAAGTAAATTTTTATCATTCAAATTAATTGAAACTAAACCAATTAAAAAGTAAAAACCATAAAAATGTAAAATATCCGCTGGCCAAATTAAGGTAAATATATAGCCCAAACCAATTAATAAAATGGCACGTTTAAATAGTGAAACTTGAATAGTAAAGTGAGCAAGAGGAGTCGCTTTGTATTGTTTTTTATGGGTTGAAAATGTAATACCTATACCAGCAAGAATAACAAATAGTGCAGATGCCCTGCCTTCAAATAAACTAGAGAAAACCACCAAGGCTTGACTGCCATGATCCGCACCCATCACAATTTTAAAGTTGACGATAATCATGCCAAAAATAGCGATAGCCCGTGCAACATCAATACCTTCGATGCGATTATTCATGTTTATACCAATCCCATTTAATAAGTGACCACTCAGAGCCTGTGAGGTTTTACAATTATAGCCATGTCAGTGAAGTAATGATTACTCCCTTTCGTACTGGCATAACAACGAAGTGTAAATCCTCAAAGGCTCCTTCTAGGCGGGTTTAAAAAATTATAAGCTTCAAACGTAAAGTAAAGCTGAAGCTTATTTTCAAAAACAAAGGAGCTAAAAACTCACACTAAAACCAATTGAAGGTCGCATTTCAAAGTCATCAGTTTCTTCTTTTATGATCAAATCATTCGTCGATTGTATTTTTTGATAATCTAAATCTATATAACTGACATTATCTTGGCCGTAAACATTCATAACTTCAAAAATTAGCATGGCATCTAAATCGAAAAAGTCTGTTTTTCTTTCAAAACGAATATCTAGTCTGTGAGCAACATCAAATCGTTCAGAGAAAGGTTCGCCATATTGTGGTAAAAATTTACCTTGATGATCAGGATTATTAGTCACGCCAGTAATAGGGGTATATGCTTGACCGCTTCGGGCTGTAAAGTTAAAGCCTCCATTCCAACGTTCATTAATTTGGTAATTAAATACAACATTCATTACTAAAGGCGTATCAGTATAATAATCTCTTGTGATATCACGCCTTAAGTCTGTACGTTCACTTTTTGCATAACTCAGTGACATCCAACCATACCATTTATCTGTTTTATTCTTATTGATTAAGAAATCGAAGCCATATGCTTGACCTTCTACATCATTACTATAAAGAAGCTCTGAGTCAGTATAGTTTTGGGTTAATGCCAAAGGCAAATCTGACATGGTTTTATAATAACCCTCAATTGACCAACTCCATTCGTCTGCTAACTCTTGTTGAAAACCTAAACTGGTATGCTTGGCTGTTTGTGATTTTAGATTAGGATTGCCTATTTCTGGCACAATCGTATCTAAGTCTTGTAAACGATTATATTCACCGTATTTAAAGTTGATGGTACTTTCATCTGTTGCGAAATAACTTAAAGCAACTCTAGGATGGACAAAGGTTTCATCAGAGTAATCGTTATGTTGCCATTGAACCCCAAACTCACTTTGTATTTTATCTGTGGCTTGCCAGATATGTGATATGCCTACAAATTGATCGTCTATATCTTCCACTCTTTTATCTTGTACTCTACCACCCTTATTTAAAGTACAATCTGGATCTATATCAGTACAAGTATATTGAAACATATCATAGCTAAACTCTATTTCTTTATCATGATATGCCGCATCAAATAATAAGCTATGCTCTTGATTAAATTGATAATTCAGCCTAGTTTTATAAGTAATTTGTTTCTCGGTTTCATTCTCGTAAAAACCACCATCAGTTTGGCCTCTACCATATTCAAATTTGCCAGTTTCACTTAACGATCCAATTCCCATCTTCAGATGAAAACCATCACCATAGTGATCCCATAAAATATTTTGGCTATTAAAACCACGACTAAAGGTTGCATCACCTTGATATTCTGGATTTTTCAAAGCCAATTCGGCTCTTTGATTAAAATTAGCCTTGGCACTATCTTCAGCACCGGTAAATGAGAAGGTAAACATATTATTATGATTCATATCCCATATTAACTTACCTTGATAATCATGATCATCTGGAGCCTGATTAACTGTAACACCTGTAAGTTCTCCATCATCATCTTCTAGCTCTTCACCTTCTTCAAAAAATAAAGGCAAGGTACTTTTACGAGCCGAAAAATAAAAAGCTGTATTTTCTGTTAATTGCCCCTCTGTAAAAATTCCCGCATTAAACATAGTGAAATCTAATGTTGTTTTAAGCGGTTGATATTTAGGGTTTCTAAGAGATACATCAAACACAGCACCTGTTGCATTGCTATAACTGGTGCCGTAACTCGCTGAATATAATTGAAAGTCTTGAATGATATATTTGTTAAAAATAGAGGAACCAAAATCATGAAAAATATAGCCTGCGGGCATAAAATCAACTTCAAATAAATTATCGCTAGGAGCTGAACCTCTCACTGCGGGTTCACTCATAGAGCCACCAGCAGCCACAACCCCGGGTAAAGCATAAACTGCTTGAAGTGGATCGCCCATTGCTCCCGGCATACTTGTTAGTTTTTGCGCATCATCCGTAATTTGAGTTAAAATACTACTTCGTTTTGTTTGAACTTCTATGCGTTCCATTTTTTTAGTTTGCTCAATTTCTTGGGCACTGACATTTTGAAAACTCAGACTCATAAATATGGCAAGTGTTGATAACTTAAATTGTCTTTTTGGTGATGGCATTATTTTCATCCCTGTAATTAATTTACATATAATTTAGATGAAACAGAGAGAAAATAATGTCAGTAATGTGTAGTAACTTTGTCGAGTCCTGTATGTAAATGTATAAAAGTGTAGAAACTAATTCCCACAACAAACCGAAATACACATTAAAATTACAATGTATTAAAGATAAGTTAACAATGTAGTGACCGTTATTATTGTGTTTAATTTAGATACAAAACGATTTTTCGTTTTGACTAAATTAAAAGGACTAATAATGACAACTCCTATAAAAACAATTTCTCTTTGCTGTGCATTAGCAGTAACTTCTGTACCAACCTTAGCCAAAGATCTCTGGATCACCGCAGATGCGGACTCAGTTTCAACACTTAAAAAAGTAAATGCACAAGTTAAAAGTAATGTGCAATCAATGTTACAAACACAAAAAGTAGTTGCTAAGTTTGATGATGCAAATGTGCTTAAGCTTAGTAAGCTAATGCATGATGAACATAGACGTTGTGGTGGCTTTACTGTTCATACATCTGAGCAAGAAGCCATAGCTGCAAGTTTGTTACCTACAACGCTAGCGAGTTTTGTCCCACCCGTTATAAATCAAAATACCAGAGTAACAAATGCCCTTAGTCAATTAAATGCAAACAACATCAAAAATACCATTAATGACTTAGCTGGATTTACCAATAGATACTATCAAACCAGTCATGGGGTTAATGCTGCAAATTCTATTGAGACTCGCTGGAATAACTTAGCTAAAAATATTAGCTGGGCAAATGTCACTGCTTTTAATCATAGTGCGTGGCAACAAAATTCAGTCATTTTAACTTTAACAGGTAGTGAAAATCCTGATGAAATTGTCATAGTGGGTGGTCACTTAGATTCCATAAGTGGCACTTCTACAGGTGAGACCACAATAGCACCTGGCGCGGATGATAACGCATCAGGTATTGCCACTCTAACTGAAGTCCTAACGGTATTTTTAGCGACGGGTGAACAGCCTAAACGTACTATTAAGTTTATTGGTTATGCAGCCGAAGAAGTCGGTTTAAGAGGTAGCTCTGAAATTGCGACTCAAGCGTCTAACAATAATGATAAAGTACTTGCGGTAATGCAGTTAGATATGACTGGATATATTGGCGGACCAGAAGATATAGTATTTATGGATGACTATACAGATTCAGGGTTAAATACTTATTTGACACAATTATTAGATACATATCAACCCACTGTAAATTACGCTTTTAGTACCTGTGGTTATGGCTGTTCAGATCATGCTTCTTGGCACAATAAAGGTTACCCTGCATCTATGCCTTTTGAATCAAAAATGAATGCATATAACCCCCATATTCATAGTGCAAATGATACACCAGACAAATTAGACGCGACAGCAGAACATGCTTTAAATTTTGCAAAATTAGCGACAAGTTTTGCAATTGAAATGGGATTTAATACTGCGACACAAGAAACACCAATGTTGGAAAATAATATTCCTTTAACAAACCTTGTTGGCGCAAAAAATAGCATCACTAATTACAAGTTTATAGTACCAAGTGAAGCAACTTCTGTAACAATCACAAGTTCAGGAGGCACTGGTGATGCTGATTTATATATTAAAAAGGGAGCCGAACCAACAACCACAAGTTACGATTGTCGCCCATATAAAAATGGTAATAATGAAACTTGTAACTTCACAACAAATGTATCTGGTGAGTACTTTGTTCAATTAAATGCTTACAGTAACTATAGTGGCTTATCCTTAAAAGCATCATATGAAATTGGAAGTACTGGGGGCAATAGCGGCAGTGAAACCAATTTATCAGCAAGTACTGGTAACTGGGTTTATTATGAAGTAACCGTACCTGCTGGCGCAACAAGTTTTAATGTCTCAATTAAAGATGGTAGTGGTGATGCGGATTTATATCTTCAACAAGGTAGTCAACCTACAAAAAGTAGCTTTGTTTGCCGACCTTATAAAAATGGTAATAGTGAAACTTGTACGCAAACAAATCCACAGGCAGGTGTTTGGCATATTGGTATTAATGCTTACTCTAGTTTTTCAGGTGTAAATCTCACTTGGCAATACTAAGCTAAATATAACTAAATTTAGAAGCAACTTCTTATTTGGTTGCTTCTGTTCTTTCTCTTAATTCTATTTACTTATTTTAACGAAGTAACTTCGTCCAAGTACCACAATTAAAATACCCCCTAATACCAATACTGATGAGATTATTAATCTTTGTGTGATCAACTCATTGGCAAAAATAACTCCACCTATAGCTGCAATGATAGGCACACATAACTGAACAACGGATGCTTGGGAAACGTTTAACCCACCCAGTGCTATATACCATATGGTATAGCCGACCCCCGATGCAAGCGCACCAGATAATACAGCTAAATAAATGCCTTGATTTGTGAAATGTGCATTTTTAAAACTCAACAACAATACAATTAATAATAGTGGAAATGTTCGCAAAAAATTATAGGCAGTATCACTTAATGGATCCTTTGAACCTCGCCCAAGTAAAGTATAAAAAGCCCATGCAATACCTGAACTAACCATTAAAATAACACCCGAAAGTGAAGGGGTCGTTAAGGTTGGTAAAATTAAATATATAAAGCCATAAAATGAAATAGCTAAACCTAGCCACTCACTATAATGAAGCTTATTACCTTTAATTAAATTTACAATCAGCATGGTAATTTGCACCGAACCAAATAAAACCAGCGCTCCTATGCCTGTATCTAAAGTGATATAACCAAATGAAAAAGCGATAGCATATATAAATAACATGCACGTAGCTAACCAGCTTCCTTTTGTATTTGACTGATTATTGTTATTACTCACTTTAGTTTTAAACAAGATAACCAATAGTAAGATAACAATACCTGATAAAAGTCTTATTACTGTAAAACTCGCTGCATCTATCATATTTTCCCCCAAAGCTAATCTGCATAATACAGAGTTTCCAGCAAAGGCTAAAAGAGCAAATAACGTACAACTAATGATTTTTAAATAACTTTGATTCATTTAGCAAACTCACAATAGTGAGGTTGTATTAAAGTTAAATAGTCTTGCGTATTTAATATAAAAGACTTTGTTAAAATACCTGCATTAAATGCAATCTTTTCGTTATGCAATATCGACTCATCAAGATACAAATCATAAGGGTATAGTGGTTTACCAAAAGGCGGTAATGCGCCCTTTTCTACATCACAAAGTTCTTTTAAT
>Ga0105359_10003726_pt1 | contig 12355 bp, 14 predicted proteins | sample GOMGulsemesocosm_6_FD_83659 | JGI IMG/M metagenome (GOLD analysis project Ga0105359, IMG submission 83659) | Methane-oxidizing microbial communities from mesocosms in the Gulf of Mexico - GOM8C Gulf of Mexico | ecosystem: Environmental > Aquatic > Marine > Cold seeps | place: Gulf of Mexico... | reverse complement strand
TACATTGAATATTGGTGTTCTATTGCTAGTTTATTACTCATTTCAAAATACTTAATTGCATTCGTTAAGTCTTTTTTAGCATAATAAATCGAACCTTTGATATAATAATCTCCCAATAATGCATTAAAGTCGAATGTTTCTTCTTTAATTTCTATTGATTTATTAATATAATACAAGGCACTATCATAATTTTCAATATGCAAGTTTAAAGTTGACAAATTATAATAACAAAATGATTTAGCAGTTCTATTAGTAGACAATTCTCTTATACCTAATGTTAGATACATATATTTAAAAGCAGAATCAATTTTTTTAGTTGCTATATAAAGGTTACCTATGTTATTATAGCAACTACCAATTTTTTGGATTTTATCTATAGATTTATAGGCTTTCAAAGCTTTGTGATAATTTACTATTGCATTTTCAAAATCAAAAATAGAACTAAATACATTCCCATAATTTAACCGAACGGTTGCAATTTTCAATGTATCTTGTAACTCCTTATATAAAATTAACGCACCTTTAAGTTTTTCTAATGACTTAATATATTTAGTCTTTCGTCTTAAAATTTTTTAATTTTGTAGTAAAACATGTGCTTCTAATTCTAGCGGAGAATTATCATCTAAAAAGCGTTCTGCCTTATTATAATAAAAAAAGGCGCTATCAATTTGTCTAATTTTATAAAATACATCTCCTATTTGGATATTACCTTTAACTTATCTATGCTCCTTTTTTTTGTAGATAGCGATTTTTTAGCAAAACTTAATGCCTGATCCACTTGTCCTGAATCAAGACTCTGAACTGATTTATTGATATAATATGAAGTAGAATCAATCGCAAAATTAGTCTTTACAACAAGAATTAGTAATATGTAAATAACAATTTTCATAAGTCCACAAATATACGATAATTCTCAAATCATTCCAATTCTATATAGTGCTAATAAACAGTATAATAAGAAGCTGTAAGTAATCAAATACAGGGTTATTAATCTAATCTAGCAAAGATGAACGTATAACAAAACCCATTAGTAGTATCTAAAGTGAATTCTCCACTTAACTGATCGCATAATGATTCAATTAATTCCATACCTAAAGAATCTTCACTTAATTCTTCATAACTGAGATCAGCACCTATTCCGTTATCCGAAATTGTTAAGATAATATCTTCTTTTTGCTCTAAACTTAAAGTGATACATCCACACTCTAGCCCCGTAAATGCGTATTTAATAGAATTTGAAATAGCCTCATTCACAATCAAACCTAAAGGGATTAAGGTGTCAATTGAAAATTTGATATTTTCTATGTCAAAATCTAGTTTAATCTCTTCATTGAATTCAAAAGCACTCATTAAATTTTCTACCAACTCAACAATGTAAGACTCTGAGTCCAACTTTGATAAATCTGCACTTTTATACAATTTTTCATGAACCAAAGCCATACTTCTAATCCTATTTTCAGTATCCGCCAATCTCGCTTTATAATTTGTTGGTGAGGTATAATGAGATTGTAAGCGTATTAAACTATTAATGATTTGAAGATTATTTTTTACTCTATGATGTACTTCTTTAAGAAGTGTTTCCTTTTCCTCTTTACTAATTAATGTTCGTTTTAGCTCTTCATTTTGATGTTCTAATGTTTTTTTATGGGTATTTGATAATTTTAATCTCTTTTTAAAAGAAATAAATAGTAGTATCCCAAATATCAATGATATCATTAAACCAATAAATAAATAATTCGATTTATTTTGAGTTATTTTTGACTTTAGTTCTAAATTGTTTTGCTCTATTTCAGATAATTCTTTTTGAATAGTCAATTTACCCTTTACTAAACTGTCCTTTACTATTTCATACTTTATTAACTCTTTTTCCAACGAAGACGACTGCCTTCTGTTAAGAATTGAATCATTGATGATGTGATGTTGGTTAAAATGAAAGGTTGCCAATTTATATTTTCTAGTTTTTGCGTAGCATTTTGCAATTAGTAAATGTGAATCGTTAATCTTTTTATTATATATACCATCAGAATTTTCCAGGCTTAATTTTAAATATAATAAAGCATTTTCATAATTCTTCATGCTGTAATAGATTTCTCCCAATGCCAAATAACTTATTTTAACACTTCTCAAGTCATTTCCTTTTTTCTTGTTTTCTATTGATTTATTAACGTAAAACAAAGCATTTTCAAAATCTTTATTTTCTAAATACAAGTTGCCATAATTATGATACAGAATAGCCATTGCTGACAAATCATAGGTTTTTTCGCGAATGACTAAGCTTTTATTATAGTACAGTAATGAGGAGTCTAAGGTGTTATTATTTCTATATAGATTCCCTAGATTATTGTAACAATTAGCTACCATAATTTCTAAGTCAAGCTGCTTAAAATAAAAAATTGCTTCATGATAAAAACTAGCAGACTTCTCATTGTTATTCATGTTATTATGAATATTTCCCATATTCATTTTAGCAATTCCAATATTAAATGTATCCTTTGTTTTTATAAAGGTTTCAAGAGCAGACTTTATGGCATTTACCCCTTTAATCTGGTTTCCTAATCTATTATGAATTTTCCCTTTTAGCAAATTAGACTCTGCACTCTTTTGACTGTTTTTTTCTAAAGAAAAATAATATAACGCAGAATCGACCTTCTGTAAAGCTATCGTATTAAATTCTCTTTTTTTATTTATAATTGAAAGTCTATAATACTCCTCACCAAAATTTAGATTAGAATTAGATTTTTTATAATTAAAAGATTCATTTATTAAATCCTTTGCCTCATCAAGCTGATATATAGAAATTAAACTATCAATCTTCTCATAATACACCTCATTATTTACTTGAGCATGACAAAACCCAGACTGTAAAGCAGAAAATAAGACAAATGTGTATAATATGTGAAATTTCATTTGGTAACAAATATATGTAAATGATTTGAATTAAAAAACATGAATATATCTAGATTGTTATACTTTTGTAAATATGCAGATAAAGCGACAGAATAGTTATAATGTATTTAAAAGGTTACTAACCTATTTATCTCCCTATAAACTCCTTCTCGGTTCGGGTCTAATCTTCACTATATCAGCAGCTATTATAAGCTCTGTTAGACCAATGTTAATTATTGAAATGATTAATGTTTTTATTTCTCATTCTACTGAGGGTTATGGTTTTATTGAAGCTAGTTTTAAATCAATTGTCACTTTTATATCTGGAACTTCAAACCCTCAAACGCAATTATTAACTTGGACCTTATTATTACTGATTTTATTAATATTTGAGGCTATTCTTCAATTTTTAATTACCTATTTAGCGGCATTAATGGGACAATCTGTAATTAGAGATGTTCGAATTCAGTTATTTTCGCATATACAGTCTTTTAAACTAAGATATTTTGACAACACACCAAACGGTACTATGGTAACTAGATTAGTATCTGATGTAGAAGCAATATCTGAAGTTTTTGCGATGGGCTTAGTCGCAATCATGGGTGACTTGTTAAAACTTACTTTTATTATTAGTTTAATGTTTTATGTAAATTGGGTCGTAGCTATTTTAATATTAATACCTATTCCATTATTACTTTTTGCAACTAAAATTTTTGCAAAAGCAATGAAGAGATCCTTTGAAAAAGAACGTTTACAGGTAAATAAATTAAATACTTTCGTACAGGAGCACATATCAGGAATGAGTATTGTTCAGCTTTTTAATAAACAAAAACCAGAATTTGAAAAATTCACTCTTTTAAATAAGGGACATAAAAGTGCCATGTTACAAGCTGTTTGGGCCACATCTTTATTTTTTCCCATTGTTGAAATTTTAAGTTCTTTATCAATCGCTTTTTTATTATTATGGTCATTTTTACAATTAGACTATCACCCAGAGTTGGTTAACAGTTTAGCCGGAATGATTTTTGGTTATATTTTATGGGTAAATATGCTGTATAGGCCTATTAGACAAATGGCCGATCGATTTAACATTTTACAAAGAGGTGTTGTGAGAGCTGAACGTGTTTTTGATATATTAGATCGTAAAGAAAGTATATCGAATGATGGAAGTATTACTGAGGTTGATTTCAATCAAAAGTTAAGTTTTGAAAATGTTTGGTTTGCTTACAATGATGAAAACTGGATTTTAAAAGGTGTAAATATAAATGTTGAAAAATACGAATCAATAGCTTTAGTCGGAACAACTGGCGCTGGTAAATCTACTATCATTAATTTATTAACTCGTTTCTATGAGTTTCAGAAAGGTGAAATAAAAATTGGTGACACTTCAATTAGAGATATTAATTTATCTGTTTTAAGACAAAACATTGCTGTAGTATTACAAGACGTATTTTTATTTTCAGACTCTATCTTAAACAATATTACCATGGGAGATGAATCAATTACGCTAGATCAAGTCATTTCCGCTTCTAAAAAAGTGGGGGCTCAAGATTTTATTTCTAAATTACCAGGTGAGTACAATTATAATGTACGCGAAAGGGGTGGTGTTTTATCTGTTGGTCAAAAACAACTTATTTCATTCATTAGAGCGTTTGTATACAATCCGAAAATATTAATTTTGGATGAAGCAACTGCTAGTGTTGATAGTGAGTCTGAAGCGTTAATTCAAAAAGCAACCACAGAACTTCAAAAAGGAAGAACCTCTATTGTTATTGCTCATAGGTTGTCAACTATAATTAACTCAGATAAAATTCTAGTCATAGATTCTGATCAAGTAATTGAATCAGGAACACATAATGAATTATTAGCGATTGAAAAAGGTCAATACAGAAAATTATACAATCTTAATTTTGTTTAATGGCTTGAATAATTTGTTTTAAAAAGGTATTTAAAAGTACACCAGTCAACACCAAAGAAATACCAGCATAAACAACTAAACTTAAGTTTTCATCAAATATAAAAACACCTATACAAACTGCATATACTGCACCTAAATATTTGAATGGTGTTATTTTAGAAGCATCTTCTTCATGAAAGGATTTAGTCATAAATATTTGGGCAATCTGTGTGAATATACCTATGACCAATAAGATAATCCATTCAATACCTATAGGCAATACAAATCCTTTAATTATCATAATCACAATCATCACAGGAGTTGCTACAAGTGGAAAATACATTACTATTGTTATTGGATGATCGGTTGTTCTACATTTCATAATGGCATTGTAGGCAACTCCTGAAAATACAGCTGAAATAACTCCCATAATCACCCAAAATGGATCAATTTGAGATGTTAAGTCAGAGTTTTTTCCAAATGCAATACATCCTACTCCAATTAGAGAGACCATAAAAAATAGCCATTGAATAGGGTTAACCCTTTGATTCAGTAAATAAATAGCGAATAAAACAGTGAAAATTGGAGATAAATACTGAACTGTAGTAGCTACAGCGATTGGTAAGTTCTTGATTGTATAAAAGAATAGCGTTAATGCAGTAGCGCCAAATACACCTCTTATGATCAACCATTTTTTATTAGTCCCAAAAAAAGGAATTTGTTTCTGCTTTATAATGTAAAAACAAATTGCTAATGATATAACCGATCTGAAAAATACAATTTCATACGGCGGATAATCTTGAATAGATTCAAAAACACCACTAGAGTTAGTTAACACTTTAACTAATAGATTAACAAACGCAAAGCTAATTGATGAAATTAGCATATACAATATACCTTTATTCACTACTTGTAAGCGTTGATTAAGTCAAAAGCGGTGTAATTCATCAAACTACCTTCCCAGTGGTCAATGCTTTTACCATTTTTATCAATTAAAAAAATAGAAGGAAAGGAATAGTTTGCAGCTTCTTGAAAATAGGTATCATTATCAATCATGTGATATTTGAAATTACCACCATTATTTTCATTCAAAAATGTAATAGCGTCTACATTAGAACCGGGAAACAACGAAATGACTTGAGGCGAGTTACCAGTTGACTGCAGTTGTCCAATTTTATTTGACATCTCCTTACAAGTCCCACAATTAGTTGAGAAAAAGATGACTAAGGCGTGTTTGGAATTCAAATTAAATTCATTATTCGTCTCTTCTTTTAGTTTTGATATATCAAGAGATAGGTCAGAAGTTCCTAAATTACCATAATCAGTTGTGTAAATAGGTTGAGCAATAAAAACAATGGTAAATCCAACTAAAGTTGCTATTAGAAATACTAAAAAAGATTTCTTACCTGTTACAATGGCTTTATAAATTAATTGAACCCCTCTAGCAAATCCTAAAGACACTATTAATCTTAATATTAGAGATCCTTTAACCCATCCAATAATTCACACCTTACTAACAAAGTTAGTTAAAGAATCAGTAAAGGTAAAGGCAAGATATAAAGATATGAGGACAAAAGCTATTCCTTTAATGACGTTAATTGTTTTTGTTGACATGGTACAAAAATACAAAATAAAAGAGGGAAGTCTTCACTTCCCTCTTTCTAATTATCAGATTGAACTACTTTAATTCACATACGATTGCTGTAGTTGTACCTGTACATGTTTCTTCTGCATCAGATTTAGAACTGTTCTCTATTAAATAAGTTACCGAACCAACATCACCTACACAATTACAGGTGTAATCTTTTTTACAAGACATTAGTACAAACATTGACACTAGTGCCACTAAAATTATTTTTTTCATTTTTGTTATTTTTAAATTTATTATTGTGCTTCAAAATTAGTTTATTACTATTGGAAACAAAAAAAAAGAGGAAAGCATTGCTTTCCTCTTTAATATTAATCTACACTGTTAATTATTTTAAATCACACGAAGTCGTTGTAGTTTGTCCACCAAAAGTTGCTGATGAAGTTGAGATACAAGCATCTTCTGCATCAGATTTTGAAACATTCTCAAGTACTGTAGAAGATGTTGCTGAACTTCCATTTGATGTTACTGTACACTCACATGTATAATCTTTTTTACAAGATGCTAATGCCATCAATGATACTGCTGCTACTAAAATTACTCTTTTCATATTATTTATATTTTATTTTACACAAGTATAGTCTTTTTCAAATAAAATATCAAGAAAAAAAGTGTTTTTCAAAAAAAACAAGATAAGATTAAAAATCCCCCTTGTTTTTAGACTTATGTCCATTACTTTATTTTATTTCACAAACTGAAGTGTTTGTTACTCCTAATGCTGATGCACTATAGTTTCTTGTAGCACATGCATCTTCTGCATCAGATTTTTTAGAATCTTGATAAACTGTATCAACAACCACGGTAAATTCACCGAAAATTGAACCTGAAGACGATACCGTACAAGAGCAAGTATAATCTTTTTTACAAGATACCAATGCTAATACACCTATTGCTGCTACTAAAATTACTTTTTTCATATTTATTTGTTTTTATTTAAGTTCACAATTAATTGTGGTTGTTCCACCTCCTTGAGTAAATTGTCTATCTTTTGAATTACACAATTCAATGGCTTTAGAAGTGGTAACGTTATTTATAACGCTATCTACGACAGGATATTCGTCTATAATGCCGTTAGTATTTAGAGTTGTGTCACAACTACATACGTGATTTTTATTACATGACATAACTAATAGCAATGTCAATACTGATAAGATCGGTATAATTTTTTTCATTTTCAATTCAAATATAATGTTTTTGTTTAATAAACAATAGATAACAAGGTTTCAACTCCAACTTTCAATGCTAAATTATCTATGTCAAATTTTGAATTATGAACAGGGTATATAATATTCTCCTCATCATTTCTCACCCCAACTCTAATAAATGTGGCAGGTATTTTTTGCGCAAAAAAAGCAAAATCTTCACCGGTCATTCGTATTGGTAAATGAACTACATTTTCTGGATTAAAGTAAAGTTCTAACTTATTTTTTGTTTTTTCTGTTAATGCGATATCATTTTCTAAAAACGGATATCCTTTGCAAATATTCACATCAATTGTTGCACCAAAACCGTTAGCAATAAAAGTGGCTTGTTTTTTTATTAAATGGTGTGCTTCTGCTCTCCATTCTTCATTCATTGTTCTAAACTTGCCTTCTAACTTTACTTCATTTGGAATAACATTAGTAGCCCCTAATCCTTCTATTTTACCAAATGACAATACAGATGGAACAGTTGGTGAACAATTACGGCTAATAATTTGTTGCAAGGATGTTAAAATATGAGCTGATGTTAAAATTGGATCAATCACTTTATGAGGCATTGCACCATGACCTCCTTTTCCAGAAACTGTCATATAAATTTCATCACAAGATGCCATATACATTCCGCCTCTTAAACCAACTTTACCTGCTTCCAAGTCAGGGAAAACATGCAATGCAAAAATTTCGTCTACTTTTGGGTTTTCTAATACATTTTCTTTTAACAATAAACTAGCCCCTCCGGGTAATAGTTCTTCACCTGGTTGAAAAATAAATTTTACAGTTTGCTTTAAATCCTCTTTGAATTCGTTTATAATTTTTAAAGCCCCCAATAACATAGATGTATGCACATCATGTCCACAAGCGTGCATTATACCTTTGTTTTTAGAAGAATACTTGACATCATTATCCTCTGTAATAGGTAGGGCGTCTAAATCTGCACGTAAAGAAATACATTTCGTTGTTTTTGATGTTGGACTGATTGTACCAACAATACCTGTGTCACAAAGGACCTCAAACTTAATTCCCCAATTCGTTAAAATGGATTGAACATATTTTGAAGTTTCATATTCTTTAAAAGATAATTCAGGATATTGATGAAGGTGTTCCCTTATAGCGATCACTTCATTATGAATCTCGGTTGACTTGCTTTGTATAAGTGTTTTTATCATTTTTGTAATCTTTAATTCCTGAGTAAATCATTTTAAATGAAACATATACCATCAGTACTCCAAAAATAAGTTTAACGGTAGATGGTGATAGTTTCAAGGCTAATTTAGAGCCAAAATAGCCACCAACAACAAACCCTAAAGCTATAATAATACCATATCCTATATTTAATTCGCCAGCTTTATAATAATTCATAACAGCTAAAATTCCAATAGGTGGAAGCATTAATATTAAACTTGTTCCTTGAGCTTCATGCTGAGTTAATCCCATGATGTAAACTAAAGCAGGCACCATAATTACACCTCCTCCTATACCAACAAAACCACTCATCATTCCGGCAATTACACCGATTAGTATTAATAGTAAAATAGTTTGAATTGTCATAATCTTAAATATCTAATGATAATGATAGTTGAGTCTTATACGATTGGATTTCTAAATTCTCAATCCCCCAGCCAAAATCTAGCCTAATAAAGTAGCCCCAAACTTTTGATCTAAATCCAAAACCGAAATCACCAACTATTGGTTCTCGCAAATTATTAACACTTATGGTTAATGGATTATTTGAAATAACTTGTGTGTTAAAGAAATTGTCATCTGCTAATGGATGTGCTCCAGTCCAAGCTGAACCAACATCAGCGAAGCCAACAATTTGAAAATGTTGAAAAAATTCTCTTTTTAATGGAAAGGTTGAGAAGTATGTAAATAAAGGCAACCTCAGTTCAGATGTAAAAAGTAAAAAACTATTCCCATTTCTTGTATTTTGAATAAATCCTCTTAATGGTGTTGCTATGGTTTGGTAGCCATAGTTTTGACTTGGGTCAATGTCCACGTCTAGATTAAAATCAGGATTAGACCTAAATATCCAATTATCAACGCCACCTAAGTAGTATAACAATCTGTTGGAACCTAAAGATGAAGCGCCTGCCAACCTATTTACCCAAATGAAATTACGCTTTATTTTTAAGTAATGCCTAAAGTCAAAACCAAATTATACGTGGACTTATTATTTTCAATACCGTATAGCATCTCCCCAAAAATCTTTAACCTACTCCCTCTTCTGATATTCAATTCAATAGGAATAGTATTATCAAAGACTAATTCTAATGCTTCCCCTGTAGTGTGCTTATAACCGGGTGACATATTTAACGTATTATCATTATAAGGTACAAAAATCTGCTTATCCTGTCTTAGGTTGGTGGTTGCTCTAAAGGTTAATAATTCAGAAATTGGGTAACTAACACGATATCTAACATCATGTAATACATCTTTAACAAAAGCTGAAGTATTCACAAATTTTTGTCTATGATAAATTAACCTATGATCTACCCTATTCCTAAGGTTTTGAATCATTAATAACTGTTCCCCTCCACTATTAAAATTTGTGGGTATTCGTAACCCTCCAACGACTTTATAATTGTCAAACAAATCACTAATACCAATTTTAAGCAACGCATTTACGCCAGAATTAAAATAAACGGAACCTGGACTATAGGTTTGGTAGTTAGGGAATAAAAAATTGTTATCTAATTGAGCCGAGATATAATCTTTTGCAAAATCAATTTTGTAAATTGTATAAGATGGTGCTTTGAATTTTGATTTCCTTTTTGGTTTCACCACCTTTCCGTCTTCATTAGAGGTAATTTGATCACCAATACTTAAAATTACTTTTTGATAATATACATTATTAACATAATTGGTGTCCTTACCAGCATCTTGAGCAGAACTCATTTTGTTTTTCAGACCATTTTGGATATCCTTGTAGGTTGTGTTTGTAAACGATTCCAATTTCTCATTGGTTCTATCCAATTCAAATATTTTATGCTGATTATTCTGAAAAAGTGTATATGTTAACTGATTGTTATGTTTACTAATGTAGTGTTCTTTTATTGACGTTACTGAATTTGTTAAAGGTAGTGCTGATATTGAATAATTATAATGAATTATAGTCAATAAAAGCGATTGAACTGTCTTTATTAGATTCAAATCGATTATACAGTCCATTCTGATCACTTAAAAATTGAAATTTATTTGTCTGAATTGGAAAAGGTTGAATTTCATTTGTGTTTTTGGTATTAGTAACGCGCGTCAAATATTTAAACGTATGATTATACTGAACAATTGGATAAATGAAAATGTCATTTTTTGAAGGCAAATAGTTAATTTCAATTTTCCTTGGTGAAATTGTATCGGAAAGTCTATTTGAGGCAAACACAACATGCTGATTATCAATAAATCTAGGATGTAAGTCATCATACAAATCATCAGTCAATTGAATTTTACCTCCCCCGCTAGTATTATAAATATATAAGTCTGTTTGACCATTTAAAACTGCTGACACCACAATTTTATCACCATTTGGGGAGTAACTAAAACTTAATACTTTATCAAAACTTTTCATATGCTTCTGAGTTAGCTCTTTATCTTCCAATGAGTAAAAATAAAAAATCAGTTTCCCTTTACGTTCGGAATAAAAAGCAATAGCCTTACCGCTTGGATGCCATTCTACAACGGGGTATGAAAAATCTTGAATACGATCTAGCTTAGATTCAGCTCTAAAAACAGTTGTTGTTTTTCCTTTTACAGTTTTAGTGCTTGAATCAATAGGTTTCTCGTAAATTTTCACTTTATATCTACCTAGTGTGTTTTCGATATAAACAATTTTATCACCATCAGCATTAGGCTTAACAGAGTAATACACACTCTCTTTTTTTTGCTTAACTCGAACTAATTTGCCTTGAGGTTCTTGTTGTTTTTTATAATCTGCGATAAAACGATTTTGATAAAAACGGATACATTTTCTATTTAAGTCAATATAATCCAAGCCTAAAGCACCTTTAAAAGAACGCTCCACATTTTGAGTTACTCTCGTAATACCCAAAATCCCAGTTATGGAAGATTTGCTATAATTTTCAGCAATAAAATTCCAGATGCCTTGGCCTACGATTGTTTTTTCCTCTATAGTTAAATCATTGAATTTATTAATCTTTTAGTTAAAACCAAATCTTTTAGTCTACTTTCTACGTCTGGTCCCCAACCTTCAACAAAATAATTAACTAGTCCTTTTTCCAACCATATAGGCATATTAGAGGTTAAGTTCGATTTAATAACGGCCTTCCAGTTTCCGCCATAAAACATATGTTTTAATAGAACTTCATAAACAGCTGCTTTAATTATTTTGTTAAATTCTTGATGATCTCCAGGATAATAAACAAATACTTTTGACCCTACAATTCTACTATTCCCACCCAACTCAGTAGTTTCATCATTTGAAACGCCTAAATTCGATTGTCTAAATTTGGATTGACTTTCATAAACTATAACTTCCATCTTTTCAGGAAATACATAATCTGGTTTTTCCTCAGCATCATTCAAATAGTGATGTAAGGTTCTAGCTACATATACAGCTAGCTTTTTATTTTTTCCACTATAATGAATTTTAAAACGGGTGTAACTGTGATTTTTCCAACTAAAACTATTGTACTGCACCCTGTTTTTACCGTATTCTTGTTTAGAACCTTGATAAAACTGGCTGTAGCTTACAGAGGAAAAAAAAAT
>Ga0105359_10003710_pt1 | contig 12376 bp, 3 predicted proteins | sample GOMGulsemesocosm_6_FD_83659 | JGI IMG/M metagenome (GOLD analysis project Ga0105359, IMG submission 83659) | Methane-oxidizing microbial communities from mesocosms in the Gulf of Mexico - GOM8C Gulf of Mexico | ecosystem: Environmental > Aquatic > Marine > Cold seeps | place: Gulf of Mexico... | reverse complement strand
TTAATAAACCGATGAATATGGCGAGCAAAAATATGATATTTTTCATTTGTATTCCTTTTTACTTTGTTTAATCAAGTCCTTTGATTAGCAGGGATTAGTTTAGCTTATTTGTTTATTACGATGAAAGAGTTGGACTGTAATATCAGGGGGAAATCAGTCTTGGCTCGCTTACTAATACTCGAATAATTAGGGCTGCGCAATGGCACATTCATCAGGGAAAAAATGGAATCGATAAAACATTGTAATGAGCGTAATGGTAAAGAAAATACGCCTTTCACCATGAGCGCCGTTTCAATTGCTACGTCCGAAAATTGAAATCCTCGTCCACGCTTTCCATGATGCTGAGTGCACATCCATGCTTCGATGGCTGATTCATCGACCCAAAATGTAATTGAACATCGTTGAGTTAGCGCGCGATTATACGCTGGCCAGTTGGTGATTTTATTCTTCGATTTACCCATCAAGTGAACCTTTAACATCCGTGATAATGATCTGATCACAAGATTTATGAAAGGTTCCCTGATTTAGTCAACAAGGCCTTGATAAGTCGGTTCATAAATCGCAGTTCTACTAAATGTGTGTAAATTTATGTTATATAACGTCTTATTTTTTTGTATATTAAATTGTTTTTATAGCCATTAAATTTGTATAAAATAACAAAAAGTAGATCGTTGAATTATTATTAGTTATTTCAATATGTTATTGTTGTTTAGTTCTATAGAGTAAACTCACTTATCCACACAGGAATTAATCATTTGATTGACTTTCGAACCGCCCTTGGTGTGATGTCAAATGCATCCCCTTATGCCGTTTCTACTTTACGTAAAAAGGAAGACGCAGATTCTCTACTAACTATAAAAAACTACCTTTATATCAAGCCGCCAATTGAGACTGATTTCACACAAGCGCTAAGATCACATAAAGCTGGAGATATTTTTTATTTATGCGGGAGTTCTGGTGATGGAAAGTCCGAAATTCTAACTAATGTTTATAAAGAATTTAGTTCAAAAATAGATTTTCACCTGGATGCTACGCACAGTAAAGGGCAGCATAGCTCTGCGATTGATTGTTTAGATGAGCTATACGATAAATATAAATCTACCCATAAAGCATTATCCGTTGGGATCAACATCGGTATGATGCAAAAATTTATTAAATATGGGGCAAGTAGGCATCAGGATATAAAAGAAACTCTTAATGAGTTTTTTGATAATAGGCATATAAAAGGTTTTAAACTAGGTAACAGTCAGTTTTTTGATTTTGAATGTTATCCACGTATCACATTTACTAACGAAAAAATATCGTCAGAGTTTGTTACGGATTTTTTAAATAATTTAACCGAAGAAAAAACTGACAATCACTTTTGGTTAGCATATTTAGAAGAGAAGAAAGTTAATTCCGTTGTCGCTAATAACTATGAAATATTATCTCGTCCCGCTTTCAAAGATTCGTTGGTAGAATTATTTGGCTTAACTCGTCTTTATGAAGAACAGTTCTTAACGCCACGAACTTTCGTGGATTATATTTATCAAATTTTAACATTAGAGCACCCTGATGGAATTGTAGGGAATATATTTAGTAAGTTTGATAATGAGCTATCTCATAAGCTCTCAAGTATTGATCCTAATGGTAATCGTGAAGAGAGCTTAGACGATTTTTATTTGGCATATGCTACCAAAACTCTTTCAAATGAACTTCTGCAAGATATTGAATTTCTCTGTCAGCAAAGCGGTTTGCGACTATCAGCTCAAGGCGTTGTGCAATTGGGCTATATGTTGCGTGAAGACGAACTTTTACACAGCTTACCTAGTGAATTGAAATATAGAACTACACAGCTTGAGAAACGGTATTATCTTGCATTAATTGATATTTATTCTAAAGAAAATCTAGATAAAAAAGATGAGAATACATTTTTTGATATTGTGGAAGATGTTCTTTTAAAAGCAATCTTTACGTATGCCAATCGTAAACTTAAGAGCCCTAACTTTTCATATATTGTTAGTAGAGAAGTGAACCAATTTATTATTTGCAATAAAACAGAGATACAAGCAGATTTAGATTGGGTAGAAAAGCATCATTTACTTTCAACTGATTACTTGCCAATTCCAATTATTGTAAACGGTAAGCCTCCATTCACTTTTGACCTTGATTTAAACATACTAAGCCTTGCAATTAGTATTTGTGAGGGGTTCAAGCCTAACCGCCATCAGCTTGGCGTGTTAACTAAGTTTGATGAGCTTGTTGCCCATGTAATTCAAAAAACGAGTGACTCCGATTCAATGAAAATTATTAATCAAAGTAGTGAAAAAAATAACAGTACCCTTGTTAGTAAAAGTGGTCGACGTTTTATGGTTGAGGGGGAGTTATGAGTATAGATATGGAGAGAATAAAAAAATGTATTATTTTAATCGAAGGCATGATTCTCGATAATAATACTTCAAAGTTTAAGAATGTAGCCGACGAGTATTTACCTATAGGGCCTGGACCAATCGATAAGCAGGGGCTTGATTGGCCGAGTGTGTACAAAGCAATAATTGGAAAGTCTTTTAATACTCAATGTAAGTTAAACAGTTGGAGTGAAATTAAAAATAAATTAAATGATCATTTTAGTGCTGATAGGGAAACAAGAGCTCTAGTAGATGTCATAAACGAGATATATTTAAATGCAACGGGCCTAAAAAATATAACACCTTTGGCTTATTTGGTTTGTGATAAAAAAAATAATGCTAGAACAAGTTCAATGGAAAATATTTTTACTGGCTTATTAAGTTCTTCTGGAGGGAATGATGTTCAGGACGAAGGTAACAACTTATTAGAGAAACTTATTATCGAAGCTCTAAAAGTCAACTGTATTGCTAATGACGATACTAATAGTAAAAAAGCATATATCCCCTTTTTGTCTGAACTTTTTACAAAAGATATCGAAGAATTGAAAGGTTCAACAAGTTGGTTTGTAGATGAGTTTGAAAATTTAGTAGAGCTATATACTTTTCTGTACCTTTCGCAACTATCAATTAGTCTAGGCGTACCACGGTTACGGTACGATAAACCTCAATCTCAGCCATTATATTTCATCTTAGAGAATGAAACCGCAAGCAAAGACCGCTACGAATGTAATGCACACGGATATAGCTACATATTCAGTAAAACGAGTGGCCAAGCAAAAAAATTATTCCCTTATCTTGGTTACCTTAATTTTATCACTGAACAACCTCTTTGGGAGGTATTACAAGATGAGAGTGCTTCTCTTGTTCAAAATGTAAATCATTTAAACAGTAATATATCTACATTATTCAGTGAGCCCTACCAAGATACTAGAGAGTTAAAACAGGCTGTAGAGAAGGGGCTTGAAACACAGCTCAGAATATTTAAGAAAACAGAAAGAAAGTCTGCTAATGATAGCGTTGTGGGGATTTTTCATAATGTTTTTTCGCGAAACTTCATTACAAATAGAAGAACTGCAGGAAGCTATTTTGAATTGAAATCCAATACGTTGATGTTATTAACAAATTTAGTTATTGGTAAGGGAAATAAGCTATTAATTGATGATGTTGTAGATGCTTTCAAAGAGCGTGGCATATGGCTCGATATATTATCTAAGAATGCTTTGTTGAAGTTCTACGAGAGTGTAGGTAATTGTGAAAAATTAAGTGATAGTGGAGATGCAGTTTATGTTAAAAGCACCATATGAAGAATTTTTAGCTCAACTGTGTTGTAGTTATCTTGATGACGTTAAAAATAATGACTCGAAATATCATTATGTTTGCTCAAACCCTGAACAAGCTGTTAATTTATTTAATGGGTTTCGAAAAATTGGTTTTTCTCATTTAACTGTAAATGGGGCTTTACTTAATTACATTACAACAGGTAACGGTTTAAAGGCTATTGTAATGTTGCATCATGTGGGTGAAGCGACTGCCAATACCTACCATGAAGATTTTATTGCAAGTGTAAGGGACGAGTTGAATAATTTGAGTAATACTATCCTGCTTGTTATTCATAACAGTTCATTAGAGACAATTTTAAGCACGTGTAAAAACCTAAGCCTAGATAACCGAGTTTATACACCAAAGTTTGTTCAAGAGAAATTAGTTAAATTAGCTCAAAACCATCCATCGACTAACGTAGTTAACGCACTTATAGCTCGTCGTGAAAAGATAATAACAGAGCAAAAACGAAGTGTGTTTGCTTATCAGCCGGTTTATAAAACAATCATTGGCAATACAATAAATTTTCGAGAAGAATCTTTATTTGAAGATTCAAGGCTGGAAGATAATGATAACCTGCGCCAAATAAAAGGTGATATAGAAAAAAATGCAGCTTTGCATCAAAGTATTAGTAATAAAGTAAAAGATGCTGGTGATAATAAAAATGAGTTAGAGGAGTACCTAGAAGAAATAGGTTTAGGCGAAAAGTTTATCAAAGCTCATTTCTTTGGGAGAAATGGCGGAAACTGGGAATCTGTTGATTATCGTACGTATCAAGCGGAAATAGAAACCAATAAAACCAGAAAATTGGACTTAACTGAGATAGAACTCAATAACGAAAAATTAGAAACATGGAAAAGGGCTTCTGTAACAGGGGCAAAAAGAAAAGTAATATCTGTCGTTATCGAAGTTGAACAGGGAGTTGTTGATCTCAGGTTTAGAATGGCTCAGGGAGACCCGTTACTAAAGGTTGATCAAATAAAATTAAGTGGTGATTATAAGTTACATCAAGTCGATATTGGAGTTTCTAATCATGAGAAACAAGCTGTACTGAAGGCTCAATTAGACTTTAATGGTGAGCCAAAATTTTTCCAAATTAAACTTAAGCGTGCTTCTAGTAGCGAGAGTCTACAGTTTAATTGTATTGTTGTGGAAAAATCACAATTTAACATTACGAGTTATTTTGAAAAAGTTACGGTAGATTTTAGACGTTCTAAAGGTAAGTTATTACTGGAAAATGTAGACGACATCATTACTTTGAATGCAAGTTTAAATGAACTTATGATGTTTAAAGCTGATGATGAAGTTGTTGACTGTGAAGCTTTTGGCCAAGTAAGTTTCAAAGATCTTCTTGAAAATGAAATTAGTGGAGAGTTTTGTTTAAAGTATCAAAACAATTTGTTACCTGTTGCTGTAACAGGGGCGGTCTCATTAGACGCTATAAAATTACCAAGTATTTTAGATCCCCTGCGATCATCTAGTATTTTTCAATCAGAGCGAAACCCTAAATTTAATGCTTCAACTAAAAGAGCTGTGGTAGCAGGAAAAGAAAAAGAATTATCTGTTGATGCAAAAATATTATGTGCGATAGAAAGTAGATATATATCTGAAGAAATATTGTATGTTAGCGAGCAAGCCAATACTCAGCTTGTTTTTCAGGACCTTCGCTCTGACTTTCAAGAAATAGTGGATAATTATCAAGAATTATTTAGATGGTTAAAGAAAAATGAAACCATAATATCACTTACCAACTGGCCAAATGAATTATGTGAAATAGTAAGTCGTTTACTCAGCTCTTTTCACATCGAACTAGAAAATATTGCTAATGGTTCTTTAAGTGAAAAAAGTAGAAGTTTACTTAAAGTAGGAGTGTATTGTAAAGAAGGCAAAGAATGGTTAACCCCTTTACATCCATTGTGCTTGGCATATTGTTTACAATTAACAAAAGTAGTTAAGGGTCATACCAATGGAACTTTAGCAGACATACCACAGACAACCCTTGATAAGCTGAATCCAGAGGGGTTAATCCCTGTTTTATTTGACGAACATCATGGTTATGCATACTCTTCCGCTCATCCACACAATAAATTATGGCTTGAAATAGTACCTCAAAAACAAAATAACCATAATTTTGTCGCGAAATTAGTCTTAGAAAAACTGAACGATTTTACTTCTTGTTTTGATATGCTTTTTAAGCAAAGTGATAAAGCCCCTCTACTTTTAAATTCAATTAACAATCAGAATAATGACCAGATTTTCAAAGGGATAGTATCGTACTATAAAAAATTCAAGAGCAGAGCCAAACCGATACATATAAATTTATATGATGATGAACTATTTGAAACGAGTTTTGATAGGTTTTCAGAATCAAACAATATTGAAGAGATCAGAGGGTTAGTTAAGGTTGCTGGTAATGAGAAGCCTACGGTTACTGATGAGTTAATCTCGGTCGTAAGGAGAAATCTTACCTATAGTAAATTTTCAGCTAAGAGTACATATGATTACTGTCATTTAAGTTTTTTTAAAAACAATGAAAAAGTATCATTAAAAGAAGTGAATGTATTTAGCGCTAGAACAGGCATTGCATGCCAAGGACTTATTTCTGGTGAGGCTTCATATCTTGAAAATGGGAATTATTATACGGGTTTCGGGTTAGAGCATTTACAAGAAACGAACATTCTAATAAAGCTTGCTTCTAATTATAATCAGTTATTGAAACCAGCAAGAGATAAAACGGCACCCTATATTAAAGGTGTTGTACCAGTATTATCCGTTCAAGATAACTTTAGAGATAAACTTGCTAAATCATATACTAGCAGTATCTGGACTTGCATTATTGAACCTAAAGTAACACTGGACTTCTTTGATGAAAAAGAAACGATCCTAATTCACTATTCCGATCAATACACTAATTCAATATCGTATGATGCGATAACAGTCTCATCACGCATAGGGCTTTACAAAGGGTTACTGAAAAATGACTCTGACGAGCTTATAAGCTCCTTTAATGCAATAAATGGTCAGTGGTTATTAGACATCGTTAAAGAGTCTGGTAAGCCTAAAACAGCGAATACTGAAAAACAGATTAAAGAAAAAAATGGTATTGTGGCTGCTTACAAGTTTGTTTCTGCGTTACTGTTGAAGAGTGACGTTACTTGGGTGCCATTGTCTGTCGGCGAGATGCTACGTGTAACAGGTAGCGTTGGATTAGAAATAAAAGAAAATGACTTTTCTGCGCGCTTACATAACAAGAGAAAGGGCGCGTTATGTGATGATATTCTCTTTGTAGGTTTTAAAGACAACGCGATGTACTTATTGCCGTTAGAGGTTAAGTCTAGAGAGAAAGGGAGTGATTTTACAAAAGCAGTTGCACAAGCAAAAGAGCTATCTGAACACATGAGTAGGCTGCTTGCTCCTTCAACATTCAAAGGCCAGCTATTTCGATCTTTATTCATTCAGCAAGTTATGTCGCAGCTTGAAAAGTACGAGTTGTATAATGTATTTCCTAAAGAGTACTTCAGTAAAATTAAGAGTAGTAAAGAGATCCTGCAACAAGGATATTACAGACTTAAAGCGTTAGACAATTACCCTAAAGGTATTGCGCTGGCAATTAATAATAGTGTGGAATCCGCTAAGATAGACTGTGATTTGGATAAACAAAATAAGATATTAAAGTTGCGACTGCCTGATGGTTTAAGAGGTGCACTCCAAAAGCAGCCAATTCAATTGTTAAATGAAAAGCTGGTTGATAATCATATTTATCCTGAGCTAACACCTTATATTTTACTAGATACTCTTTCATCTGAAATATTGTTTGAAGAAAATGTTGGTATTAAGGCTTCTAGCATCGATGATATTTCTGAAACTGAAACTGAAACTGAAACTGAAACTGAAACTGAAACTGAAACTGAAACTATAATAATCCCACCTGCAGCAAACTTTGACTATGCTGACGAGTACGGTAATTTTGTAAGCAAGTTATTGAGCTCTCTTGGGCGTGATATCAGCAAAGAAGATGTGCTGGCATTAACAGAAAGTGACTTAAGTGGTTTGGGCTGTTCTGAGAGTGAAGGTCTCCTTACATTCTTCCGCCTTAAAGAATTTTTAATGCAAGAGCCTGAGCTGGATATACCTGAAATAAAAAATGAAACTAATGGCTCTGTAACAATATCGGAGTTAAAAATACCATTAGATTATTTAGCGTTAACCAATGTACTCAAAAGGCACTTTGGGGAAATGTTAACAATAGAAAAACTGTATTCCCTAACAGATACTGAACTGCTAAAAATTGATGGTTTTGGTCAAAAGAAATTGACAGAATTTAAGGCGTTACTTGGAAATATTGAAGCTAATCAGACAGCTCTGAAAGATTCTGCAGATTTGCCTTCAATAAGCCTATCAAGCCTAAATATACCTCAAGAATACGTAGCGTTAGTAAATTCAATAAAGCGAAATTTTGGAGAGGAGGTTACTACAAAAAAAGTACTATCAATAACAGGTATTGAATTACTAAGTATTAATGGCTTTGGCAGAGGTAAAATCAATAAATTCAACGAGTTTACTGATTTATTACAAAGTGATGCGTTTTCAAGAAAAACAACAAGTGAACGTATTAATTTAATCGATGATTTTGACTTACCAATTCCGGAATTAGAAGCCTATTTAATTAAGACTTTAGATAGCTACTTAGCAATTGCAAAAGAGCGCGAGGCTGAAATCTTTATTAGGCGTTTAGGTATTGGTTGTCAGATTAATACATTAGAAGAAATAGGGAAGCATTTTGATGTTACGAGAGAGCGCATTAGGCAAGTTGAAATGCAATCTAAAAAGAATTTTGTTTCACAGCTATTAGTTGCCCAGAATGTAATTAGGGTCATTACAAAAAGTAATTTAAGTGAACTAAGAGAACCATTATTTCCAATATTAAGAGAGCGTTTTAATAAACCCAAAGGTTTTTATGCTTTCTTAGAAATTTGTTGTGGTTTCAGTGAGAATGAAATTACAAAAATTACGAGACCCTCTTTAAATAAAGCTGTGTTTAACGAATTTTGGATTTACCATAAATCGCCTGCAGAAACGGAAGCTCTTAGCTGGTATCTGCATGAAAATTTAAATGTTGAACTTGCAGTTGCTGAGAATCAAATAGTTAACTGGAGAAATGATGGAGTTTTAGAGCTGTTTGATAATAAAGTGAAGCCACTTGTTTTACCAAAAGTCGAGACTTTTGCTAATACGTTATTAGATATGCCCAGTGGAGACGGATGGGAAGCAATTCAAAGACATGCTATCACAAAGAATATAACTAATGCTGAAGTTACAGTGTCAAGGTTAGAAGCTTCGTTAATGACTGCCTCAGATCGTGAGTATATTTATCAGTCGGCCAGAGGGACATATCGTCATATAAGTTATTTAGAATTGGATAATTCAATAGTAAAAAGCGCTTTAGATAAGGTTAAGTCCAAACTAACAGCTTTAAAGTATGAAGGACGTGATACAGCAAGCCTTGCAATAGATATTTTTGAGCATGAAGACTTTACAAGTGACTACTTTGTTATCAGGCATATAGTAAGAGCTTTTGGTACCGCTGAAGGTATCTTTTTCAAGGGACGATCTGGTGCTGATACTGTTAGTTTAGATAGTGAATTTGATTTAGCTTCTCAAAAAACTATTTTGATTGAAATATTTAGAAGCTCATTGAAGCCGTTAACTAAAACAGATATCGCATCAATGATCCGTAGTAAGACTATCGGTCATGCAAGCTTCTACTTAGACAAACTTGTCACAGAAGGGCAAGTGGTGCGTGTAGATGAAACACATTTTTCACATATCGATAATGCATTTATTGGCGTAGATGTGAAAACAGTGATTGAAAAAGCAATTGATTTCATTGGAAAAGAAAAACGCGTAATTGAAGGCGAAAAAATCCAAACCAGCCTAAATAGAAGTTTAAGCCTTGAATATAATAAGTACTTCTATTTATCACTGCTTAAAGCTAATGCAAGTAACTATGGCGTTGAATATTACTTTGTGCAGAACTTACTTTCAAAACAGCCTTTACATGTTTCTGGTCTTGCTGATTATTGTCGAGATGCTTTAGCGAATACATCTAATACAATGGCTGCGGTTGAGTATGTAAAAAAATATGTTTGTGCTCATGAGCATGTTATCCGTAGAACATTACACCAGTCTAATACGTTGAGGGAACAGAATTGTTCAAACCCTTTAATGAATATTCAAAAGAAGAGATATAACGAAGAGCAAGAACGAGCTATAGGTGTTGATACTCTAAATAATACCGAATCGTCAATTGTGAAAATAATTGATAACCCAGCAAAAGAGGAACAGGTAGAGCCTGTTAATCCTCCAGAAAAAATGAAAGTAGTCTCCCTTGAAAATGCTAGGGTACTAATAGGACGATCTGTTAGCTCACTGGAAGATGTTTATTGGGAATACGGCAATAAAGAGCTAGCGAATCGACATCTAATTGTTTTCGGCAGATCTGGCCAAGGTAAAACATATTGTATTCAAGGTTTGCTATTAGAGATGGCAAAGCTCCAAGTGAACTCAATGGTGGTTGATTACACTAATGGTTTTTTACCTGAACAACTAGAGCCAGAATTCGTTGATTTTGTAAAACCACAGACAGATTTAGTCGCGCATCAGCCACTTGATTTAAACCCATTCAAAAAACAAGCTCAGAAAGTTGCTGGTATCCAGTTAACAGATAAACCGCACGATGTTGCTGCAAGAGTTGCGTCAGTGTTTAACTCTGTCTACTCAACCATTGGTGGTCAGCAATTACCTACTTTGATCCGTACTATTGAAGAGGGGATTCAACTTTACGGAACTGAGTATCATTTTGAAAAAATGCTAAAAGATCTATCAGATGAAGGAAAACATGGTGAGGCTTTAGCGAACAAGCTAGCCCCTATGGTTAAATCAAGTATCTTTTCATGTAATCATGCAAGTGATGGTTGGCAAGGTGTATATGAAGCTTCTCCTGCAACGTCAAGGCTAATACAGCTTGCCACGCTATCTAGAGACATCTGGAGAATAGCAGCTGAGTTCATCCTTTGGGATCTATATTCGTATGCCTGCGCAAATGGTAACAAGAATCGTCCCCTACCTGTTGTATTGGATGAAGTTCAAAATTTAGATCAAAAGCTAGATAGTCCATTAGGTAAGATGTTAACGGAAGGGCGAAAGTATGGTTTGTCGTTAATCTTAGCAACGCAGACATTAAGTAATCTTAAGAAGGATCAGCAAGATCGCCTTTTCCAAGCCGCTCATAAGTTATTCTTCGCACCAGCAGAAACTGAAATTGATAGTTATGCTAAATTGCTTGAGCAAGCTGTACCGGGAACAAGTAAAAAAGCCTGGTTGCAAGAATTGGCGAAGCTGAAGAAAGGTGAGTGTATATCTGTTGGTTTACATATGGGTACTAATGGTGTTGTAGAACAAGGCGCAAAGGTTGTTAAAGTGTCTTCGTTAGGCGAACGATTGTGATTCTTGCCTTGAACATCGTTTTGGCCAAATCAAGATATTAAATCTATCTTCAACAAAGATGATAAAGCAGATCAAGAGCAATTGATGAAAACCATCCGTGAACTTGATAAGCATTACAGCCTGTATGTTGATGGTGATAAGAAGCTTACCAAGATCAAAGATAAAGCGTTCTGGGAGTTGTTGAAAGATTCTTAACTTGTAATTAACCTTTGTTTTTTTATCAAGCGCTGATCACTATGTGGTCAGCGCTTTTTTATATGTAATATTTCTTAATTGTATTTTATGACTGTAATTTAATCTTTAACTTTATTGCGTAATTTATCTACATAAATGTAACTTTTATTGTTATACCATTGAAAATTAATAATTAATTGTATTTATGAAACCCGATTTACTTTATCATTTGATAAGTATATGAAAAGCTATGGAATATTCATGGGAATTACAGAATGACGCCTAGCGAGCTTGAGAAGGCGGTATTGGGTATTAAACGTTGGTCACGGGGTGATCAACGTGCACCGAATAAACCACTAATGATGGCCTATGCTATTGCACGTTACATCCAAGGTCATGATCAAATGTTCAGTTATGAAACTGAGGTTGAACGTGATGTTACTGAACTTCTAAAGCGATTTGGACCATCGCGTAAGTCTTATCACGCGAGCTATCCGTTTTGGCGTTTAGTTAACGATGGCTTTTGGAGGTTGGATAATGCTGATACGTGTTTACCACGGAAAGGTAATACAGATCCTCCTAAGTCAGAGTTAATTCGTCATCAAGTTGCTGGAGGCTTCAGTAATGAGGCTTTTTTACTTTTAAGAAATGATACTCAATTTGCTATTGGTTTACTTGAAAATATATTAAGTGAGAGTTTCCCTGAAAGCGTTATTTCTGAGATAACTAGCCATCTGGGACTAGAGTTTACGTTCAAAAATGTACAGCGTCGTGACCCTAATTTTCGCAAAGAAGTATTAAGAGCATACAATTATAAATGCGCTGTTTGCGGTTATGATCTAAGAATGGATGATGTTTCAGTCGGATTAGAAGCTGCCCATATTAAATGGAAGCAGTTTCATGGGCCTTGTACTGTAAATAATGGTATCGCGTTATGTAGTATTCATCATAAAGCCTTCGATAAGGGGGCTTTAGGTCTTACTGATGAT
>Ga0105359_10003702_pt1 | contig 12391 bp, 9 predicted proteins | sample GOMGulsemesocosm_6_FD_83659 | JGI IMG/M metagenome (GOLD analysis project Ga0105359, IMG submission 83659) | Methane-oxidizing microbial communities from mesocosms in the Gulf of Mexico - GOM8C Gulf of Mexico | ecosystem: Environmental > Aquatic > Marine > Cold seeps | place: Gulf of Mexico... | reverse complement strand
TCTTTAGCAATTGCGGTTTCAGGAGTAGAGTCTTCATTTGAATCATTACTGCACGCAATAATAAAAATACTAGAGATACAAAATAATAAAATGTTTAGCAGTTTACTTTTAAAAAATGGCATAACCTTTTACCTAATTATCTCTAATTTATATAAAAAACCTCACATATTCGTGAGGTATATTTTATTTCTGTGTTTTACTTTCTAAACGCCTAGTTTTGATACCGTAATTAGCTCTAGACGGAATAAAATGAAACATTAACCGATAGACAATTTGAATAAAAGGTATTATCAAACGATTTGTTTTAGGTGTATATCCCGACTCCACTTTTGCACTTGTATATTTGTCTGCTGCATTTTTCCATAATTGTCCAATAGTCTTATAAGTTATTGCATCAAAAAAGTTATGGTGTATTAAAGTATTAAAAATACGTTTATGTGTAAAGGGTGATACAACACTATACGGTTGCGCACAAAGAATATTACTGCAAAAAACAGTATATCTTCCCCCTCGACCAAATAAAGACTCATAATATGCTACTTTTTGATATTCATTTAAATCTAAGTTAAGGGTTTTAGTTTTAAAGTCTTCACTTAGCAACAAGAATTCTTCATCATTTAATTCTTTATAACGCTTTCTTAAAAGTGTTTTAGCATCCCAGTTTAATAGCTTATTGATGCTTGGGAAGATTTTAAATATTTCCCCTAATACACCTTTAAAATTAACATAGGTACCTCGTTGTAAACCATCTCCTAAATACCCATCAAAAAAAGCATTTGAATCAGGGTACTTATCTTTAACATGCAAATAATTAGTTAATAATCTTGGAAGAGGATTTACCGAACCAAATGACATTTCATTAATTATTTGTTCTTCAAAATCATGTAAAGGTGGTGCATTATAATCGAAAGCATAATATTGAGAGAAGTCATCTGAATACTGACCCGCGATATTAATCTCAGGTGAATTCTCAGGGCCATAAGTAAAACCATTACAAAACTTCCCGTTTGCTAAAATAAACCTAGAATCCAATCCACTACTTAAAGGTAAAATCCTTTCATTGTAAGACCATTTATCCGCTAACTTCGAAATTTCCGAACCAACCTCTGTCAACGGCACAACATAATCCTTTGATAAGCAACTTAAATATGAAACACCATCAAAAGAGTAAATGCCACCTGGTGAAAGTCTTTCTATACCATCATAAATAGTATAATTACCAAATAGATGTTCTTTCTTATGCAAAATACTTTTTAATAAAGGGTTTATTGAATGTACATTTTGATCAAATAAAACCTTAGGACTAGGCGCTACTTTCAGATCATTTTCTGTTAAGTCTATGAAATGATTAGATAGCCCCATAGAATCAACTATCACGCTCGAGTTTTTTCCATCATTAATAAAAAGAACAAAAGATCCCATTTCAATGTCACTCACAACCTCAGGACCTTTTGAGATAATATTTTGAGCTAACTCTTGGAGATTATTTTTTTTATTTTTATAAATAAACCAACCAGCTACAATAAATACAAAATTATCTTCTATAAATATAGGAGGTGACAGCCATTCCTTTGGATTATAAATTACTTGACCTTTACCAAGATCTTCAGGGAATATAAATGTTTTACTATATTTTTCTGATAATCCAATACTTGCTGGAATATTACTACCATCACAATTGATGTATAGGCCTCTCATTTATTTACCTCTAACTCAGATTTATTTTTATTGCGCTTGAACCTATTACTATACAACACTCAGAATAAAAAACATTTGAATATTCGATACTTTAAAAGTTATTAAAGTAACAGCTTCAATAACGTGAATAGCCTTCCACCTTAATATAAAAATAATGTCACTAGTAATTAATAAAAAAATAAAAAATATAACTGTGATAAAATATGTTCAACCAAAATAAATATGCTTAATTATGCCAGCTCAAATATCTATCTCTATTATCGTTCCTATTTATAATGTTGAACCATATTTAAATGAATGCTTAGAAAGCCTTGTTAATCAAAATATTAATAATTATGAGGTAATACTTGTAAATGATGGTTCAACCGATAACAGTCCTGATATAGCCAAAAATTTTTCAGTTTTACACCCTGATATATTTAAATTTTTTACTAAAGAAAATGGAGGCTTATCTGATGCACGTAATTATGGGCTTGATAAAGCTCAAGGTGAGTTCATTGCATTTTTAGACTCTGATGATTATGTTTCTCCAAATATGCTTAGTATCTTACATAATGCTACTCAGTATAAAGCTGACATAATTTGTTTTGGCATGAGTGAGGTCAGTGAGAACGGTGCATATTTAAGGGGTATTCCTGCAAATTCAAAAATATCATCAGGCACTTATACTCTCAGTGAATGCGATAATTTAATAAGCAGTTCTTTGCCTAATGCTTGTAATAAACTTTTCAAAAAGGCTTTATTTACTGCGAATTCAATTATATTTCCGAAAGGCTTATGGTATGAAGACCTTGCTGTTATTCCACAACTTTTTTACTTTGCGAATAAAATCACATACATCGAGGATGAGCTTTACTTTTATAGAAAAAGAGAAGGAGCAATCACTAAAACATTTTCTCTAAAAGTAATGGATATTTACCCTATTTTAACTAAGATTTCTGATTTTTTTGAGACTCATACTAAATACAAAAATGCCCAGCATGAACTAAATACTTGGTATATTAATTTAACGTCTATTACCTTAGCTAGATTTTCAGCTGTCACAAATACAAAAGAAAAAAAATCTGCTTTAAAAGAACTTGAGATAGAAATAAAAAACAGATTTCCAAACCCTTTAAATATTTTTAATTGTTCATACTCAAAGCCACAGTATAAAATATTTGTTTTACTTGTAAGGCTTGGACTTACAAAACTCACTGCGATTGCTATAAAAAAGCTAGTTAAAATGAAAGTAATAAAAATATGATAAAAAAAATAGCCCTAATTGCCTATTATGGTTTAGTAAAACACCTACCTACCAATGAAACATTATTCTTTGGCAAAATTAGCTGTCGATTACGCCGCATGGTCACCGGTATGATTTTTAAATCATCAGGAGATGGAGTTAATGTCAATAGAAATGCAAGTTTTGGTTCAGGCACTAATTTATCAATTGGAAGTAACTCCTCTATAGGTAGAAACTGTCAATTGGCAAATGACGTTGCTATTGGTGATGACGTAATGATGGCCCCAGACGTAATTATCTTTTCTGTTGGTCACAATACTCAAAGCATAGATATGCCAATGCGTAAACAAGGAAATACCCTACCTCAACCGGTTAAGATTGAAAATGATGTATGGATAGGCCAGCGAGTGATTATCTTACCTGGAATTACCATTGGCCGAGGTTCAATAATTGGTAGTGGTTCAGTCGTTACAAAGGATATTCCTGCATTTTCCGTTGCAGCCGGAAATCCTGCAAAAATAATAAAATCCAGACTCAAATAATAATTATACATTCATCTTAAAAGGACTTTTATATGCGGATTCTATTAATATTATTATCTTTTTATTCTTTCGATATATATGCCGTTGACTTTAATCAATATTGCCAATTTAATAAAGGTGGAGAAGATTGCTCCGAAGAGTTTATATTAGCTTTAACGGATGCTTCAATAACAAAAGAAAGTATTACATTAAAAAGTAATGAAACATTTGTTTTAAATGAAATAAATACAGCAGGCATACACTTAAGCGACATAAATATTATCGGGTTATCAGACTCAACTAAAAAACCGATAATAAAAACAAATAAACTTTACCTCTTTGATATTAATGATTTATTAATCGATAACATTAAAATTATGGGTATCAATAATGACGAGGGTGAGACAGAACAGAGCAATACTTTAGTTTTAATAGGTGCTAAAGATAAATACAACAAAGCAAATAATATAACTATAACCAATAGTGAGTTTGAAAACTCAGCTGAAGATTTATTGGTATTCTGGAATACCCAAAAAGTAATAGTCAAAAATAATATATTCAAACGCTCTGGCTTAGCAATGCGAATTGCTGAAACAATCGGAGATCCAAATGATCTCAGACCTAGAGGAAGTGGTTTGTTATTTCATAATATTATTAATGCATCTATTGAAAGTAATGAATTTTATGAAATGAAAAAGTTTGCTGTTTTTTTAGATGGTTCTGACATATTAGATGATGATATACGCATATTTGATAACCACATTGACATGCTTAACTTTGAAAAACCAACAAAAAGATACGGGCTAAAAGGTGGTGCAGGAATTTACATAGGAAATTCAACTAACTCTCAAAATATTCACATCTTAAATAATCGCATTTTAAATTATACAATGAATGGAATGCGTATTAATGGCGATAATATTATCGTTAAAAATAACTCATTTAATTTTAACTCCGCATGCACAACTGCTGATCAGACAATTTCTTCGCCACTAGTTGGTATGGCAATCAAAGCCCATTTTTTAACAAACTCTAAAATTGAAAATAACTGTGTTCAAAACACCGCAGCAGGAATTGTGCTTGAAAGTTGGGAGAATATTGAAAATATTAATATTTCACAAAATTCAATTTATGGCGCCATCACCCCTTTTTATTTCGTTAACAAATATGGTGGACAACATTCAAATATCACAAAAGAAAACAATACAATAAGTGATGCAGTTCCAGAAAAAGAAAAAAACACCTCATCAGGCTCTCTCTATATCTTACTTTTAATCAGCTCATTTTTTGCATTAAAAAAGATCTTTAAATCAGTGTGAACTCAAGCAGGAATTAGTTTCCCTTGGTTGAATGGTGTATTATCTACGCAATTTTTATAATGGACTAACTTTATGCATATTATTTTATTCGGTTTATTACTATTTTCATTGAACGTGTTTGCTTTAGACTTTAATCAAGTTTGTAAATACAACCAAGGGCAACAAGATTGTTCAAATGAATTTATCGAAGCATTAACTATTCTAAACGAATCAAATGAAGCTCTTATTTTTGAAGAGGATGAAATATATCGCTTAGAAAACATCGATACCGCTTCTCTAGATTTTAGTAATATCAAACTACTTGGTGTTAGTACTAATAAAGGAAAAAAGCCGACTATATTAACCAATAAACTATATTTATTTGATATCAACAATCTGTTAATTAATAACTTAAGAATCATGGGAATAAATAATAATGAAGGTGAGACAGAGCAAAGCAATACTTTAGTACTGATAGGTTCTAAAAATAAAGACTATAAAGCAGAAAACCTTACTGTAAGTAACTCTGAGTTTGTAAACTCTGCAGAAGATCTTTTAGTTTTTTGGAATAGCCAAAATGTAACTGTCAATAATAACGAATTCCGCCGCTCTGGCTTAGCAATGAGAATAGCACCAATTATTGGAGATCCAAATGATTTAAGACCTCGAGGAAGTGGTTTATTGTTTCATAATATCATTGATGCATCTATTAACTTCAATGAGTTTTATGAAATGAAGAAATTTGCCATTTTTTTTGACGGTTCTGATTTATTAGATAAAAACATTAATATTTTTAACAATCATATCGATATGCTTAACTTCGAAAAGCCAACAAAAAGATATGGTTTAAAAGGCGGCGCAGGTATATATATAGGTAATTCAACTAACTCTCATAACATTCGCATTCAAGGTAATAGAATACTGAACTACACCATGAATGGCATGCGAATAAATGGTAGTGAAATTATTGTTAAAAACAACTTTTTTAACTTTAGAAATAACTGTAATGAACATGATGAATCAATAACAGGTCCATTAGTCGGTATGGCAGTAAAAGCGCACTTTTTAATTGATTCTGAAATAACGGGGAATTGTGTAAGAAACACCAGTGCAGGTATCGTACTTGAAACTTGGAAAAATATTAAAAATATCAATATTGAGAATAATACAATTACCGATGCAAAAGCATCAATTTATATCACACATAAATATTCAGGAGTTTATTCAAATTTAAAAATCAACCGTAATATTTTGCTTGGCTCTATTAATAATGGCATTGCAATGTATTCAAATGGTTTAAGTGAAGGTAATTCCATTACTGGGAATACTATGGTCGATAAGTCAAAATCGCTTCAAGGCCCGCTTATATCATTACAGAATCAAACAAATTTATATTTTGATAACAACTGGCTTACTGGCCAAGCAACTTCATTGAAATGGAACTTTTTAAGATTAAGAAACGTACATAACTCATCATTTAAACGCAGTGCAATAAATAGTTTTAGCGGTAATGATAAAGCTTATGGCGGTATATATATTGAAGATCCTCTTTCTTCAGGAAATTATTTTAAAGATATAACTTTTAAAAATTTATCTCCTGGCGTCCATGACAATGGTATTAACAATATTTTTGACAATATAACTATTAATTAAGTCGATTAAAAAGGTTGTTGAGCTTAATAACTCACTCAACAGCCTTTACTTTATATAACGCTTATTTTTACGATATCATTTTCTAATTATAAAGATTTTCAATCAATAAAATTTTATTTTCTTGTTGTGCAATAATGTCTAGATCACCATCTTTATCTATATCAAACCACAATTTAAACTTAGCATCTTCAGGTAATTCAGCGGGAATTTTCTGAGCAATAATCGGCGATTTTAATTGCTCATTAAAATCATAAATGCTGACATACTGATTATCATAATCAAAAAAATAGGAATCGGATTTAGAAAATAACGAATCATAATTATTAAGTCGAGAGCCTAATGTAATTACAGTTCGCTCACTTTCAAGTGTACTTGAGGGTAACCAAAATGACATCTCGTCCATTAAATCACCTGAATATAAAAAGCCATATAAATCATCATGACCATCACGATTAATATCTGCTATTTTTAATTCTGAAAAAATATCTTGTTCTTCATTAATTACTACCCACTCCAAATATTCATTATTTTGAGTTTTTTCTTTAAACTTTATGGGTTGAGGATTATGCCAATTTCCACTTCCTACTAAATCTGTATCCCCATCTAAATCAAAATCCAAAAACACCTTAGCAAAATCGTTACTATCATCTTTATGATAACCACCATAAACGCTGCTAACAATAAATTGAGCCATCTCAGGTTCCCAAACATACCAACCATAGCCATACCCTTCTCCACTATAGTTATATTTTAAGTCAAGATACCCATCATCATTAATATCATTTAGCTCACCTATAGATGTAACAAATGTATTCATTTGCCAACATGTAGAATTTGGATCGTCTAATAAATAATTTATATTACTACTATACCAATCTCCTTCTCCATATCTAATACTGATTCCACCATATGTGCCATCACCCCAATCATCATACGTACAAGCATTAAAATATAATAAATCATCGGTTCCATCTTTATCCAAATCAGCAAATAAGACAGTTCCATCTATAGATGAAGCTAAAGATGAGCTAGAGTAGTAGCTTTGTGCGACATCACTTTTAATCGGTTGCCGCTCAGATAAAACTAAAGAACCATTATTGTAAGAATAAAGAGCACTTTCTTCTGATTCATAAATCTTTAAATATTTACCATAACCACTTAAGTGCATATTTGAACTTGTGAATGCCTTTATCACTTTTGCAGATGCAAAATAGTTATCAGCAGGGTTTATCTTAACTAATATATTTTTTACGACTTGGGTATTAAAGTCATCTGTGATCAAAAGTTTAAGGTTTATTATAAGAGAGTCACCTTCAATTAAAGGTGCTGTAAAACTAATATAGTTACTCGTTATGCTAAGTTCTGAGCTTTCTGACAACTCTTCAGGTCCATCTATTTCAAATTGTGCTTCACCAACCTCAATTGAGGCTGAAATAGGAATAATGACGTCAGCGCCGCTTTTAACTGTAATTTCAGAGGATTGGTTTGAAGAGTTGATATTAGGTAAAATAGCAATAGAGGCTAATGTACTAACATTTTGACCTTTATTATCCGTAGCCTTAAATTCGAAAGTAAGCTCACTAGCACTTTCAATAACGGGAATATTAAAAGTTAAATGTTTTTCATCAAATACCGGAGAATTGACTGTAACTCCTGATAACTGAACCCAAGTAACATTTGTTGTATTTTCACCTGCGGTGATATTAATTACAATACTTTCTCCTGAAACAGCCTTTAAAGGTGCTTCTAAACTTAGCGTTGGCGATATAGGTTCTTCACTTTTATCTTTACCGCCACAAGCAACTAACAAAAGCAATAAAGTTACAAATAATATTCCTTTGATAAATAATTTCATATGCATCCATTCAAATTAAATAAGAATCAATAGCATATAATAACTAGGATTAAAGATGTACCTTTTTTAATCTTTGAATATCAGTTAATAATATCTCTTATTTTATTCCATAGTTGTTTATTACCTTCCCCTTCAGTTTCGTTATAGAATGATTCCCTTATAGACAACAGGTCTATTTCATCATGAAAATACTGAGGTAACAGGTTTATTAATTCAGGCCAGTTTTTTGCCATTTCATAAGGAAATAATTCCTCAGGCTGAAAATACAACTGACGATCTTCATTTAAATACGATTCCAAACCAAATGGCGCCATAATTGTTTTAATATTTATCGAAATAGCATCATAGTAAAGACTCGAAAAATCAGTTATTACCATTTCATATTCAGTGATCTCTTCATATAAATCCTTATCACCACCAAGAGAGAGTCGGTCCATTTTAGCTATCTCAAGTTTCAATGATTCAGGCAAAGTGTTAGCAGGGTGAAGTCTAATAGTTAAATTTTTATCATGCTTAGTAAGCCACAGGTTCATTTTTTCAGGGTCAAAACCAAACATAGTTAATAAATCATTTTCACTATTATATTCCCCTCTATATGTTGGAGCATATAAAATAGATCCTTTAATTGGTTGTTTTATCTCTTGAATTAAATGGTCTAATTTAGGGTAACCTGCAACAATAATATGATTAATATCAACACCCATTGCTGAGCTTAATAGGGTTGCAACTTTAGTTGAACTCGCTAAGTAATATAACTCTTTCTCAAGTAACTTATTTTTCACTATTTTTATAAAGTTAGGCGCATTACGACTAATAAATCCGCTGCGTTTTACGCCTAAGCGTTCCGATGAAATATCAGAAGAAATTGCATCAAAACCTATTTTTTTTATTGGTGTTCCATGCCATAAATTAAAAATAATCGTTTTTCGATTCAGGTAACGTCCAAATAAATCTGTATTTGGTGAGCAATTACAAAAAACAGCTTTAGCCCTTAAATGAAACCAAATCGCCTTTAAGCTATTACCATAAAGCACATTTATATTTTTTGCTTTTAAGTCTTTATATACATCACTATTTTTAGTAATCCAATAACATTGGTAGTCTGTATTTTTTAAGTGCCATTCAAAAAAGTATCTAGGATTATCGCCATATTTATTACCATACCAAGAGCCAAACAAAAGTAATTTTTTTTGAGTTGGAATTAGAAATGACAATACTGAACAAATCAAACGTACTAGTAATGTTTTCAACTTAACCTCTATTTAGCAATAGCTTATCGAGTTCTACTTTCAATAGCTTATGAACATGATTAAAACCTTGTTGGCTTAAATGAATATTATCAATTGTATTTAGCTTAATCTCTTCAGAAGACCAAGTAGATAAATCAATAAATGTATTCAAAGACTGTTTGCATATATTTGAATATTCTAAAATCATATTCATATTATTTGGTCTCTCACGCCAATAATTTCCTCTCCAATCACTTAATACTGGACTACAGCCAACCATTATTAGGTTTGGAATGCTCTTTAATTGAGGAATTATACTATCTTTCAAAAAGCCTTTAGGGTAAAAATTCTTAACTGTTTTACCAAAATACAAATCATCAAATGAATCATCATGATAAGCTTTAAAGTCACTCACCAACTTGCGACCATTCATAAAAATAGATTCAATTTTATGAGATTTAGCTGTCATCATGTCATCTAACATAGAAGTTGGCCTAGGAGAAAAGTCAACCACGCCCACATGTGCTATTACAGCATCATAATGCTGGCCGCTTGTTATCCGTTTTTGATATTCATATACAAAGTCTATTACTGTTGTACTAAACTCAGGGCATATTACATAATCAACATCGTATTCTTCACATAAAACCCCAACGTAAGACGCATAGGCGCTTTTACGATTCCAGGGTTTTACAACTTCATAACCTCTAGAATCAGTAAAAACTAACAGCTTAGGCTTGCCTTTATTTTTTTGCTTGTAATAAACATCTTTAATAGCATGGCAAAGCAGTCCTGTTCTAAATGAAGCGGCCTCTGTTACCCTTTGAATAAAACTGCTTTTACGCATTTTGCCCTCTTTTAATAGATGATAGAGAAAAAATAATAATCAAGATTGAAGATAATAAATAAGTGGCAATTGAAGACCCAATTACACCATTCACCCCATAATTACCAACTAAGAACCAAGCTAATATTACGTGTAGTGCAGATGAACAAAAGGTAATACTCGATAATAATTTAACACGCTTAAAAAAGTATAAAAAGTTACTAAACAAAGTGACTGTAGCTTGAAAAAAAGCAACCGAGCACATTAATGGCAACAAATTTTTCGCTTGCTCAAATTTTACATCTATCAATAAATCAAAAATTAAAGGAGCAGATAATGCCAGTAAAATACAAATAATCATATATCCAAATATCACTTTAAAGCACAATAAAACAGTTTGTGAAAACTGATTTTCACTTAGCATTTTCATTATCTTTGGTGTAAAAGCTTGATTTACCGCATTCGAAAATACAATCACAATTAAGCTCAATTGCGCAGCGATTGAGTACAAGCCAACTTGATGTACAGATACAAATTTAGCAATAATCATGCGATCCATGCCTGTTCTTGCCCACCAACTTAATGCATGAGGCAATACACCTAAACCAAACTTCAAAGCTGGTTTTGATTGTTCGATATTAAGTTTTGGCCAATTTCTATTAATTCGTTTATAAACAAATAAACTAATGCACATAATTAAAATTGATGTAAATAAATATGCGATATAACGCGCTTCATCAAAATATTCTAAACTTAAAAAATAAACCGTGAATATCCCTGAAACCGCTGCAGATAATAAGTTTAGTAACCCGACATATAAGGCTTGTCCTTTACATTGCAAAAATGCAAGTACCAATAATATGATACTTTGAGTTAATGCAATTAATACCGCTGCATATAGCCAAAATGCTGAATGTTGCGTTGGATCTAAATCGAACAATACAAATAAAAACATTAACAATAGTGCAATTGGTAAAGTAACAGCTAAATTAATAAATACAGAACCAAATAACGAGGATTGTTGTTTTGATTTAAAGTACTCCACCCTAAAATAAGTATTTCCTCCCATAACGATGAAAATAATCATTATTTCAACAATTATATTAAAAACAGCAATACTACCAAATTGTTCAGGCGTTAAATAAAGTGTATAAAATGGAATTAATAAAAACGGGATCCCTTTAGCCAAAAGATCCGATAACATATATATTAAGACGTTGCGATTTTCACGATTTGACCATTTTTGCTTTAAAGAATTAAACACGCTTTTCTCAATAGTGAATAGTTAGTATATTATTTGCCAATAGATATTTTATAGATTGAATATTACTTCAATAACTCAATAATATTGTGACAGGCTGCTTTTGATGTATAGTTTTCTAACACTCTCTGTGGCCCATTACCTGAATAAACAGATAAGTCAGTACAAATATCAACAATGGCCGTTTTAACTTGGTCAGCACAAGGTTTAGAGCAACATATACCCACATCCGGCGTAACTACATCAGATATTGGCCCCCAGCCATAAGCTATAACAGGTAAGTCAAAAGCCATCGCTTCAATAAAAACCATGCCAAAAGAGTCATATGTTGACGGTAAACAAAACAAATCAGCTTCAGATAATAACGCCTTCTTTTTCTCTCCGTCGATCCAGCCAAGAAATTCGACTCTATCTGATACACTGCTGCTCTGAGCCAATTGGACTAACGACTCTTTAAGCGGTCCTTCACCTGCGATTTTAAGCTTATAATTATTAGGCAATTTACTGATAGCCTTAATAACCAGTTCAACACCTTTACCCTCAACCAACCTAGCCATAGATAATACCGTAAACGACTTTTGATTTTTTACGAGTGATTTATTACTTTTTAAGTATTTTTTGGCTATCTCGCAATACTCATCACTATTTGGGTTTGGAGATACAACTGCTTTTTTTGATATGCCATTTTCACGTATTAATGATTTCCACCAAGGTGTTAGCATAATTAAGTGGGTATAAGGACTAATTGATAACTTAGTTAAACATTGAGAAACTTTACTTTTAGTTAAGTAATCATTAAATGTAGGAGAATGAATATGCCCTAAT
>Ga0105359_10003701_pt1 | contig 12391 bp, 13 predicted proteins | sample GOMGulsemesocosm_6_FD_83659 | JGI IMG/M metagenome (GOLD analysis project Ga0105359, IMG submission 83659) | Methane-oxidizing microbial communities from mesocosms in the Gulf of Mexico - GOM8C Gulf of Mexico | ecosystem: Environmental > Aquatic > Marine > Cold seeps | place: Gulf of Mexico... | reverse complement strand
CTATTGCAGGTCTCGAAGTGATTAAAGCAAATTGGCAGGAATTTTATCCTGAATTAGAATGTCTGATAGATCAATTTATTGCAGATGATACCTCGTTGACCGACGAGCAGCAGGCCATTTTATTTTTTGGAACTTTATTCTTAGCGGAATTTAAATACTCTCCAGCGTTAGAAAGGTGTTTGCAGTTATTTGCACGTAGCGATACGTTTTTAACTCCTCTTGAAGGGGTGTTTGGCGATGCGCTCACTGAATTAACGCCGACCTTATTTTATAATGTGGTTGATGGTAATACACAAGCATTGTGTAATTATATTGTGGATGGTCATCAAGCTATGTATTGCAAAGCATCTGCTATTGAAGCTGTATTTGCTCAGTACGAAGCGGGGATTATTGATGAATTCGTATTAAGTGCACATGTAACTCGATGGCTAGCTGTATTTTCGGCTTTACCTAGTTCAATCAATAGCTTTTTAATTAGCGCATTAGCCGATTCTTGCATTGAATATCAACTTGATAACTTTAAATCTCAGTTTGTTGCATTAGGTGATAAAAATGTATTTGATGAAAACCGCTTTAAATATGACGAAGTAAAAGCATGGGATAGGATAGGTACTCCTAAATTGATTGAATCGGGTATGATTCAATCCGAATTTAATGTTGTTACCACTTTAAGTACTTGGGCTGAGGAAAACTCAGAAGATGAAGAACTTGATAGCCTTGTAAATGAAGAACTCGAAGAGTTTGAAGGCTTTGATTCGTTAATGGGGGAAGGCGGTTTATTGGCTAATATCCTGTACGACGAAAATACAATTTTAGAGAACAGTGTGCCCGTTAGTTCATTACCCATGGTTGGCCGAAATGATCCTTGTCCGTGTGGCAGCGGAATCAAATATAAAAAGTGTTGTATACGTTAGAACAGTAAGCGGGTTACTCAGGCATAGCCCAATGGTAAATTTATTGAATAAACCAGTGCCCATACTCGTTCCATTCTGCCCGCCACATATTGAAAAACCCGATAATCGAAGGGTTATCGGGTTTCTGTTTCTCTTCTCGTTAAGTTTCTTCAATAAGGTGCTTATAGCGTCAATTCTTCGAGTAGAGTTCAAACTCCTATTTCAGCGCCATATTCTAAGGAACCACAGCTATAATGAGTCGAGTTTTTTTGTCTCGCATTTGAAGGCAAGTAGGGGGACATCACAACACCTAATTTGAGAGTTCAATTTCGCAGGTCGAGTGATAGAGTACTCTACATAAATCAATATTATTGTTTCATCAGTGGTTGATTCTTCAGATAAAAAACTCCGTGGACCACTCCTTTATAGTTAGGGCTATTAATATCACTTAGGGAAACTGAGATTCGTGATCCATTCTCTATCGTCACTGCATTTCCTGTTGCCTTAATAGAAACACCAGCCAAATCCACACGACTGCCAGTGATTAATATTGTGTTATGTCCTGTTATATCGGCATTAGTGATGCTGACTACAGACTGGTTAAAAACTAATTGATTGCTAAAATTGTTGAATGTTAGGTTCTCAATGTCGACTTCAGATCCTCTAATAAATAAGCGATCTGTACTGATATCTACCAATCGGATATTGTCACAACCCATCACTATAATTTCATCATAATGACCAGAATAGGTTTTGTCACTTTGCCCACGACAGTTCAATATTCCTTGATGTTTATCTATATTTGGAATACTTTTATTTTCAGAAATATTGTTTGGAATTGATTCATTGAGTGCAATTTCTAAGGTTCTCAGAAACTCAGTAGGATGACTTTTCATTGGTACATGTCCAGCGCCTTTAATCACCTGTAAACGAGCATCATTCATTTGCTTGTTAAGGACTCTACCTGTGCGAAGTGGTGCGATGTTATCTTTATCACCCCAAATAATATTAACCGGCACAGTAATTTGATAAACGGCTTGACTAAAGTCTTCATCAACTAAACTTAATGCAGCATTCATATTGCTTGAGTCTGATACTAGCCAATCCCATACACTATCATTGTCTTGTAATAAGTTTGTTATTGCGGTGTTTTTTGTACCTGCTTCTACCATTGATGAACTAACTTCATTTATTCCTTCGATTTGTAGTTGCCTAAAAGACGAATCATCATCGTTATGTTCAAAGGTTGCGATGTGTTTAATAAATGCAGATTTTTCTAAAATACCTGCGGTATTTATTAAAATTAGCTGCTTAACTTGAGTTTCATATAACTCGGTATAACGTAACCCGACAGCGCCTCCCATGGAGTGACCAATGATTATTGCCTTTCGCTTGTTATCTTGACTGTTATATTGACGATTAATTGCAGCAATAACTCGGGCATAATTAGTCGGTAGAAAGCGTCCATTGGCAGCAGAAGAAAGACCAAACCCGGGTAAGTCTAGTGCTATGACGTGATAGTTTTTTTCAAGGGTTGGAATGATACTAAACCAATCTTGCATGCCAAGTTGTCCCAATCCATGAATCAAAATAACAGGTGGCTTATGTTTGTTGCCAGCCTCTAATACGGCAACTTTATTATTAAATACAGGCTCATAAAAATAGGAAAGTTGCCAATTATTAGCAAGTTGAAGTTTAACTTGATTCAGTTTAGCCATAGCTTGTTCTTGCTGATTTTGTTGTTGATTTGCGCAAGCAGATATCAGAACTAAGGATAGGTATATTGATAATGTTCTTAGCATGTTCTCCCTTTAATAAATAAGTCACTGCAATATAAAACAACAAATCACAATAAAGTGAAACCTTAAGTACAACTGTTGCTTGCTAATGCGTGGCTAAGTGTTTAAGCAACTTATTATAAGATAATTATTGAGTTGTTAGAAGGAAATATATCACCTGTCAACCCAGCTTTGGCGGTAGTTGAACTGTCATTTCCTTTTGTTCATATTGTCAAAATTTCATCCTAAAAATCCATGACTCCTCCTTACTCAAGTTATATCAATGATCTAATCATATTCATTTACTGTAAACCATCAAAATTTGGTCAATATACATACATATTAAAACTCAACAGGAATGTTGATATTAGATATAAAATAGAGCTTAACTTTATTGCGACCTTCAGACTTAGCTTGATATAAAGCTGAGTCTGACTTACCTAATATTTCGTTAATTTCTATATTACAATTTTGTAGATAAGTTAGCCCTATACTTACTGTCAACTTGATGTCGCCTTTTGGTGTTTTGAACACATGTTTTTCAATGGCCTTGTGTATGCGTTCAGCTATATTTAGACCCTCTTTTATTAAGGTTTGAGGGAAAATTACAGCAAATTACCCGCTAAACAGAGATGAATAGAGTTCAAATTTCTATCTCACAGCTATATTTTAAAATGTGCACTTCCTTTTTGTAACACTTGATATAACAGTGTTATAAAGGTAATTTCATTTGTATTATCAAAAAATGAGACAGTTAATGACCTGTAGAAAAATCGATTTTTTCGTTATATACGTTAAGTGCAGACCAAAATAAAATTAATTTTACGGACAAATCAATTGTTGATATGCCCATTATTGTAGGAAAAGTGACATCTCTTTTTTTTAATTACTAAATATTTCGGTCCCATGTAGTGACGCACCAAATCACTTCAGGTGATTCCCCTGGCTATCATTTGTTTACTATCTCTTTACATGACGGTAAATGGTCAATATCTATTATTTCATATATCAATGAATCTGAGAATTACGAACAAGCTGTTGTAAAACTTGACGAAGTGCTTTTATATAGTGAATATACTAAGAATGTATTTGGTGTAAGCCCTAAAATGCATATTAAAGAAATTATTGCTTTACGGAAAAATCTTAAATTTGGTACCGGTCAATTGGATAATTATTTAGGAGAAAACAGACATGGTGTAGGAGTTACAAAAGAAATTGCTATTAATGTCAATCCACAGGTTGACGCCATTATTTGGCCTTACCCTAGGTGGCGTTGAGTATATAAGCCATTCAAGTATAACTTTTTAACACTTGGCTAGGTGCCGCTTTGATTTATATTTTTGTCAATAACCAAAAGCCTCTTAATGGGGCGTTATGCATGTTCGTAGGGATGCGATTTAATGAAACTTTTGAGTCTTATAATACTTAGTATTGCACTTATTGCTTGTTCTTCTACGGAAGTGCATTTATACACGCGTTATTTATCTGAAACAGAAATAGAAAATATCAGTTCAAAACTGAACGAATCTAATTTTAAAATTGTCCCTAATACTCTCTCTTTTCCAGAAAATATTTACCAATCAACTCTTATTTATTCTCCATTTATTAAAGGTGATAAAACTTTAGACACTTTGATTAACTCACTTTCTGAAGTAGGTTGGTCTATTCCTACTGTAGAAGCTCTTGTGTCAGGTAATCATTGGTATAGTAAAGACAGTGTTGGTTTATTCTTACTCCCTGAAGGGGTAAAACAAAAAGATAAAATTGCCACTCAAGATTTGGCTAATGATTACGAAAGCCGAAATTGCGACACAATAGTCAGTATTCGTTTAAATAAAAATAATACTTATCAACTATCTTTTACAAACAAACTTAATGAACGTACTGATCACCTCAAAGGAAGTTGGAAAATAAGAAGTTATCCTTATATAGAATTAACATCATTCAACAAACGGTGGTGGTTTTATTTTGAAATCGAGCAAAAAGTAGAGTCGGATAAAATAAGTAAAATAGAAATAATTGAGCTTAATCCCGTAGAAAGTTATTCTTTTTTTCCAAATTGCAGTTTTGTAAATGGAGTAAGAATTTAATAGAAATAAATAGGTGTATATATGTCTAGCAAGAAAATAAACAAGGACACGTAATCTTTGGCTCGCTTTGTCCTTAGCATTTTAGCAGGCTATATATCGCAGGTTAGCGAGGCGTTATATGGTTTTTAAATTGGTGGGATATTCATATTAAGGATATTTTAAATGAACAAAGATTATAAAAACAAAGCACATAAAACTAGCAATATGGGGATAGCTATTTCTATGGGAGGTGGAATAGGTATTATTTTTGACCTGTTATTTTTTGATGGTATGGGCATTGGTATAACTATTGGAGCCGGAATTGGTATTGCTTTGAGCAGCTTTAATAGAAGCAATAAAATTAAAATGCTATGCGTTTATTGCCGTATAATAAGCGTTAAGCGTTTTATTTCGGGTAGTATTTTCAGATAATTTGGAGGACTTATGTTAATTCTAATTTTTATCGCTTCAATCGGGGCATTACTTCTGTTTCGTTCAGGTGTCGCTGAATATAAGTATTATCACGCAGTAAAGACAATTGAACCTGAAATCTGGATAAGGTTAGGCTCACCCAAATATTTAAAGGTCCCTTTAGTGTTTGTTTCTGCAAAAGGATTAAAGCTTTTAAATAATATTTCAAACAATATAATTTGCGAGCTTGCAAGGAAACATAGGCAAGCGGGCATCCAATTTTTTGCGTATGTAGTAACAGTGTTAGTGGCTAGTATTGTGTATTTTAAAATCGGCTAACAAACCATTCAAGCAGGATCAAATAATAGTAGGCTTTGTTACTTAGTCGATTATTTTAGCCAACAATTTTTAATCTCTTAACGAGGCTAGAGGTAAAGGGAAGTATTGTGTTAATCAACTATTCAAATTACACATTGGATGAATTATTTGATGTTAACGAAAGTATCAATAAGGATAAGTATCCTGAGCGATATAAGCAATTATGTGAAGAAATTCAACAGAGAAAACAAAGTGGTGAATTTAAAAGAAAAGTACAAGAAATTGATAGACGGGAATATGAGGACGATGATGAAAATGAATTTATCATTGAATTTTCATCCGAAGGAAAAGGAACAAACCGTAAGTTGTTTATTATAGGATTTACATTAATAAACTTGTTTGTACTCGCTTTTGTTTTACCAAAATATATTGTTTCTGATTTAACCAATATACATGAATATTCAACAGAAATTGGATCTATCAAGTGCCATAAAGAGGAGGTCATCGATGATGAAACAGATAAAGTATATACATACTTTGATCTTAATATTGACTCATACCAAAATACTTATTCTGCGATTGGTATTGGCGAAGGAAAATGTAAAAACATAGCTCGTGATTTGAACGTTGGAACCAATGTTTCTATTTGGCATGAAGATGGATTAATTCATCAATTGAAATCAGAAAATAATATGCTACTTCCGTATGTTTATATGAAACCTAAAGTCCGAGAACTGAGAACAGATGATGCTTTCTTTTACTGGTTCGGCTTGGTGGCTTTGTGGTTTATGTTCTTTAAATCACTAGTGAATGCAGTTGCACCGGGGTCGTTTACCTCTAATAGGTAAATTAACAAGAAAACAGTTGGCTTTGTGCTCCATCGTCGCTTATTTTAGCTAACTACAATTTGCCTGTTAATTAGGCGTCTATGGAATAGAGATAGCTTTTACCGGATGCCCTGACCAGCAAGATAAAGGAGTTGCAACAGAAGGCGTATCAAACTTTTTACGTTACGTTTTTGATGAACTTAACAAACATCGAGTTGTAGCTACAATAGATGCAGAGAATACGGCTTCATATCGACTTCTTGAAAAATTGGCGTTTCGTAGAGAAGGTCACTTCATTCAAAATGTTTTCTTTAAAGGTGTTTGAGGAGATGAATATCAGTATGATTTACTGCGCGCAGAGTAAAATTTAAATAACTAGGGGTTTAATACGGACAAATTGCAGTATGTTTTTTGTTCGTTTCTCACTTGTTTTAACCAACTGTTTTTTGTCTCTTAAGTGAGACGCTAGTTACCTAAGGGGTTTTGGTGAATATTCGAAAGTTTGAGAAAGAAGATTTTAATGCGGTTCAAGATATTTACCAGCAAGGAATTGATACCGGTAACGCTACTTTTCAGAAAACAGTTAAAAGTTGGGAAGAGTGGAATAATTCAATGTTAACTAATTGCCGCCTTGTCGCAACTAAAAACAATGAAATATTAGGTTGGGCAGGCCTCTCTGCTGTTTCAAGCAGGGCAGTGTATTCGGGAGTTGTAGAGGTTAGTGTTTATGTTTCTGAGCATGCACAAGGAAATGGTGTAGGACAAAAACTACTATCTCAATTAATTTCAGAGTCTGAAAAAAATAACATTTGGATGCTACAAGCAGGTATTTTCCCAGAAAACATAGGTAGTATTTCACTCCATAAAAAGAATGGATTTCGCCAAGTAGGAGTTCGAGAGAAGGTGGGAAAAATGGATGAAGTATGGCGCGATTCTGTATTTATGGAGAGGCGTAGCAAAATAGTTGGTGTATCAGGAACTAACAAGAAGGAAGTCGATAAAGCTTTATAAGCTTATATCTATAGAAGGTGCTAGTTTTTACATTCATTGGATATGATTGTCCTCCATTAATTTATTCAGAGCAGTCAAAAGAGACTCTAGAACTAGAATAGCACCTTCTTAACAATTCGCTCAAACGAACAAAAAACAGATGGCTGTTTTTTGTTCCACAAACATTTTAGCCAGCTATACTTTTCCACTTAAGCGACTGTTAGCTATACAGAGATTTTAATTTAGACTATGAGTATTAAAAATTTAAAAGACATTGAAAATTGGAGGAAGAAAGATCATTGGCCTTCCGATTTCACAACTGAACAACTCCAGACGGCAACTTTTTGCTTGGATTACGACTCACAAGTTCTTAAGCATAAACATCATAAAGAAGATAATTTTTGGTATATTGTAAGTGGTAGCGGAAAAGTATTACTTGCGGATAAAGAATTTGATGTCAGAGAAGGTGATTCTTTCATCATACCAAAAGGTGTTGTTCATTCAGCAAAAACTGATTCGAATCATCAAATGCGTATATTACAGGTAGAGTGTGTTGTTTATAGTAAATAGGAACTGTAGCAGTATAGCTATAAAAATGTTCATGCATCTCTTATAATTATTGTTTTTTTATAGTGAGCCAAGTCAAAGAAAAAACAAAGGTAGCTCAGTTAACAATGTAGCTTTTGTGTTTATAAATACCGTTTTTCAGCGGTCTCAGATACAGTAATTTATCCTATACAATCGTTATGCAAGCCGAGAAAGGAACTATTAAGGTTAATTCATCTAAGCCATTAAAGCTGGACAAAAAAAATAGTTGGTTTTCCTACTTCGTTGTTATTTTTTGCCTATTAATGAGACATTATACGAATAGCCGAATTACATAAATATTTTTCACTATAAAGGTTAATATGAGTAATATTATTCTAGTATCCAAAATTCGATGTCCTAAATGTGGCTTCGAAAAAAATGATGTTATGCCAACAAATGCTTGTCAGTATTTTTATGAATGCTGTGCTTGCCATGAGGTCATTAAGCCACTTGCAGGTGATTGCTGTGTTTATTGTTCATTTGGAACAGTAAAATGCCCACCAATTCAAGAAGGCAGTGGGTGTTGTAAATAATTAGTATAATAATCAATTCAAGCTGGACTTTAATGGATTGTTAGGTTTTTATCAGTATATGGAGTACAAATGAAAAATATTTCTCTTAGCATTGTTCTTTCGTCAATGGTTTTGTTTTCTTGTGGCGGTTCTGAAGGAGATGTCGCTACAGATACGTCAAAGGAAGACTTTATAGCAAACTTATCGAATACTTCTTGGAAAAAAGAATGTTTTCCTTACAATATATTATCCACCGACGACTCAACAGTTTTATGGTACATCAACATTAGAGTAAGCATAAATTCTTCACTGCAATCTACTTATAGAACAGAGTATTTTCGTCCAACTGATACAGTATGTAATTCAAAGATGTTTGATACTATTAATATCTCGAAATTTGAAATTACAGGCAAAGTTATAAGTGAAGAAAGTATTGAAACCTACGGCCTAAATGAGACTTTTATTTATAATTCAGATAAAAGCGACTCTCCTCCTAATTACACTTTAATTTATACTGATAGTGAAAAGTTATATTTTGGTCAAAAGTCTGGTTCAAATCTTGGAAAAACGCCTGAAACAAGACATTCATCTATATCTCTTGATAATTATTTCTCTCGAATTATAAACTAAAAACCTAATAAGAAGTATTGACTGTGTTGAAAGTTAATATCTCGAATGTGGCTCGAGTTCAAATGGTGAATTCAACGCTATCCTTAAATATAAATTGTATATCACAAGTTAGCTGTAAATTTTTATTATTAAGGTTATTTTATTGAAAAAAAAGTGACCATACATGCCCATTTTGCCTGTTACGTTAATAAAGCCCGTTAATTCGAAGAATTAACGGGCTATTACCTATATTCAGTTAATTCACTTCTTTTAACCTAGCAGTAAAGTGTCGTAACACTGGGGGCTCATATTCAAATGTTAAGCCTTTAATTTCATTGGCTTTATGATTTACAGCAATGATGCAGTCTGCAATATATTTCATATGATCATTGGTATAAACTCGGCGAGGAATGGTTAGTCTTAATAGCTCTAAAGGTGAGTCTTTCTGTTTACCTGTTTCGGGATCTCGCCCCAGCAATAAAGAGCCTATCTCTACACCACGTACACCGCCTTCTATATATATTTGGTTAGCAAGAGCATGGGCTGGAAATTGATCACTTGGAATATGAGGTAGTAGTTTTCCTGCATCAATAAATACCGCATGACCACCGGTAGGGTATTGAATAGGGATCCCTGCTTCTAGTAACAAATCTCCCAAGTAGGCTACTTGTCCAATACGATACTCTAAATAGTCTTCATCAGCACATTCCCATAGACCCACACTAAGTGCTTCCATATCGCGACCATTCAGACCACCATAAGTGATAAAACCCTCCATGGGGACACAGCTTACTTGTACATCTCGGTAAAGGTCTATTTCACTATCATCTTTAAAACAACATAGGCCGCCCATATTAACCATAGGATCTTTCTTTGCCGACATTGTAAACATATCCCCATAATTAAACATGCCGCGAATAATGTCACCAATAGGAGTATCGGCAAAACCTGTTTCTCTTTGTTTGATGAAGTAGGCATTTTCGGCAAAGCGCGCTGAATCAATAACTACTAGAATATTATTGGCTTTTGCTATTTCAGAAACAGCTTGAATATTAGACATTGAAACGGGTTGCCCGCCTGATGAATTACAGGTAATAGTGATAATTATGCCAACAACATTTTCTGCTCCATGTGTGGCAATGGTGTCTTGTAAGGCGATAAGATCGAAATTCCCCTTAAAATCATACCAACTACTGGTATCTAATGCTTCGGGGGTTAAGACATTTATCGCTTTAGCTCCACTCATTTCTACGTGGGCTGCCGTGGTATCAAAATGATAATTAGAGATAAATATCGGCTTTTTACTTGCCTTATGTTTTACCATGTTTGGGAATAAAATTTGTTCTGCACCTCGGCCTTGGTGAACAGGAATGACATGTTTGTAGCGGAATAGAGTTTGTACTGAATTTTCAAGTTTAATGAAGCTACGACTACCAGCATAGGCTTCATCGCCTATCATTAATGCCGCCCATTGGTTGGCACTCATTGCGCCAGTGCCAGAGTCGGTTAATAGGTCTATGTAAACATCTTCACTTTTTAACAAAAAGGGGTTATTGCCTGCGTCAATTAAAGCACTGCGGCGATCGGTTTCATTTGTCATTTTGATGGGTTCAACCATCTTAATTCTAAAAGGCTCTGGAATTCTTTTCATCATTTAACTCATAAATTATTTAATAAAGACAATATCTTTCGAAGTTATCGTCGAAAGATTAAGTGTTAGCTTTTGCTTTATAAAATTAATTTAATGGCAAAGATGTGCGTGTGCTATGCGATAGTCTAGGTTATACCATTTGAGTAGCTGTAACGAGCGATTAACTTTTAAAATATTCATTGTTAGCATTATGCAAACAAGTTTTTTTACCTGTCAATGTCAACCTTCTCTACTGTCTATCTTATTGATCTTAATCAAGCTGTTAAAAGAGCAACAACCTATTATATTGTTTTTTGTTTCTTTTCTTTTGCTATTTGAGCTAAAGATAGTACCTGTTCTGAAACAACTTCAAAAATACGCTTATAAGTTGGTATCGCGTTACCGATTTTAGCGAAGTATTTCACAACCGATTAACGGATGTTTAATTCATATTTTTTTGCAAAATTTGTATAATCCTGCCATAAACGACGTTGTTAAATATTAATGTGTCATCACCCACTGTATTGACAAATTGGATCACGACCGTATCAATGTTTTTGTGATAGCGCGCAATACTATAATAGCCTAGTACCCAGCCGGTATGCTCATACTCATAAATAGAGGTATATATTTCCTGCTCTTTATCGGTAAATAACGTGCCATCATTTAAAGCTCTCAAAAATATACCTACGTCTTCTGCCGTTGCAATATATCCTTGGTCGAGTTCTTTAAAATCATTGTCGTAGCCGACGTAGTAGCCGCTCATAAGTTCTTCCAAGTCAATATCATTGATGGATAAAAAGGTTCTTTTGAGACCAAGGGGGGCTAATATTTCATCTTTGATAAATTGTGTGCGATCATAACCGAGCGTCTTAGTGATTATTCTGCCAAGTAACAAATAATTGGTGTTGGAATAGCCGTAATCACTGCCAGGCTTAAAGTCAGCAGGGGAGTCTAATACTAATTTTAAGTTAGTATCACTTCCAATAGAGCGCTCTGACCAAGAAAAGTCATCATGGTCTGTGTAATTTGGTATTCCGCTGCGGTGTTTCACCATCATTCGTAATGTTATTTGGTCAGCATATTCGATGCGCGCAACCAGTGATGGTAAATAGTCTGCAAGTGTTTTATCTAAAGACAGACTTCCCCTTGCCACAAGTTTTGCGACTGCTGAGGCATTATATAATTTTCCAATACTGGCAATTTTGAAGAGTGCTTTTGGATCTGCAGGGATTTTTTTATCTCTGTTATGCCAACCGCTGGCATAAAACTCTGCTTTTTGCTCTCCCTTTTGACTATATACAATGATGCCATCTACACCTTGATTAACAGCATCATCAACCTGTTGTTGAACGGTAGAAGGTAGAGGATAAAAATAATAAAGGGCAGCCTCCCATGGAGCGAATATATAGATGCTGGAGACTGTAACAATGGCTGCAATCACTCTCATTATTAGTTTTTTACTGTTTTTCATTTTAGCTCTATATTGGCAATACATGTAGATAACTGATTATGGCGATTTCAATCGACTTGACAATCAATGTTAGATAAATATTTTGCTACGCTATGAAATATTAAACGCAATAGTAGTTATAAACTTGTACAATATTAAGGGATATTTTAAATATTATACGGTACAAAAGCTTAGCTATTTTACTTTCTAAGTTGTTACTTTTAATCATATAATGTCTTAATATTCATTGAATCTTAATGTCAATGCAAAGTAAATTGAATTAGTAAGTAAAATTATAAAGGAATAAATGTGT
>Ga0105359_10003700_pt1 | contig 12392 bp, 16 predicted proteins | sample GOMGulsemesocosm_6_FD_83659 | JGI IMG/M metagenome (GOLD analysis project Ga0105359, IMG submission 83659) | Methane-oxidizing microbial communities from mesocosms in the Gulf of Mexico - GOM8C Gulf of Mexico | ecosystem: Environmental > Aquatic > Marine > Cold seeps | place: Gulf of Mexico... | reverse complement strand
TATCATGCTCATAACTTCATTGTTAATTTTTTCAGGTGGCCTGTATTACATTGCTCACTCAAATAAAAATTAGCTCAAAATATTAGTTTAAAATATATAAATATTCAGGCTAGTACAATACTAGCCTGAGAATTAACTTTTCAACTCATGTATCACCTCATCAAATAACAGACTAACTTGAACCTTTAGTCTTCTGCATACTCAGCATTGTCACTTTTGCTTTACGCTAATTCCAAACTACTAACTACCTACAGCTAAGCCTTGTCTTTTGCCATCATTGATCGCGACTGGTTTTAGTTGTTTGTTGTGAGTGATCATTATTCACAAACGTCGATTTATGGCTACCCATCGACACAAAGCAATTCTGCTTTGGCCTAACTATCAAACCGCGATTTATCGCACATCCAAAGGAATTCACCCTATGAGTGAAATTAATCATGTTGTCTCATTTTCTGGAGGTCGCACGTCGGCATATCTCGCCTTTTTGATGGAGATTGCTAGAAAGATGTTTAATTGGAACGTGACCTACGTATTTTGCGATACTGGTGTTGAAAGTCCACTTACGTATCGTTTCATCAGAGAAGTTGTAAAGTTCTGGGGCATAAAGCTCGTTGTGCTCAGAGCTGTAATGAATCCAACATTGGGGCAGGGTAACTCCTACGAGATTTTCGGTCCTGAAGATTTATCCACACACCGTATGCCCCCTTTCGAACCATTTAAGTCGATGATGAAAAAATACGGGACACCATATATAGGTGGTGGATACTGCTCCGACCGACTTAAAAAAGACCCGTTTACTGCTTATTGCGATGACGTACATGGTCGTGGCAATTACGTAGCGTGGCTTGGAATTCGTAGTGATGAACCTAAGCGTTTAAAACCTAAAGTAAATATCCGTTATTTAGCAGATCTTGTGGATATTGATAAAGCATCAATATTAAGCTGGTGGAAGTCCCAAGTGTTTGATTTATTAATCACGGAGGAGGCTGGTAACTGCTTGTTCTGTTTTAAAAAAAGCACTCCCAAACTAGCTTTGGCATTGAAAACTAACCCTGGTTTTGCTCGAATGTGGTTTCATCACATAAAGAGCAAAGAAGTCAGAGTTGTTGAAACGCGTAAAACACCATCTGAAATAATGTATCGTGGTTATCTCTCACTTGAAGGTATTGCAACGATGTATGAGTCTTCTACAGTAGATGAACTGAAAGAAAGGGTGCACTTCACTAAAAGTATGGATACAGGCTCTTGTTCTGAATCATGTGAAGTGATTGCTGTGGGCTCTGGACCTTGTGAGAACAATATTCCGGCCTCGGTATTAGCAAACTTTGATGTTGCACTCGAAAAAATCAAAGAAAGCCCTGAGATGTCGCAAATGTCATTAGCTATTTAATTAGGTCTTAATTTAACAACCAACCAAATCAGGGCGATCTTTCGCCCTAAGTTTAAAAGGGTATTAACAATGATTAAAGAATTGTACTTAGTTCGAGATGCAGAAAAGATGATATTTGGTAGCAATTGGTGTGGTCCAGTAGTTTCCTTTGAATCACATAAAAAGACTTTAGTTGCTAAGTATCCTAAAGAACCTGATTCAGATGGGCAAGATGTTGAAATCTACTGCACATCGGCACCTGCTCGTTTTTATGATATGAAAGTACTTGGCGGTTGCAATAGTATTGGCGATGAAAAAAAACGATATAATTTTGGAACTGGTAGTGGTTGCGAAATGGCTGAAGTATTGGTGGTAATGGCCAAACATATACAAAATGGAATGTTAACATTGGGTGTTGATCATGAGTAAACGAACTTTACTTAAGTAAGCTTAATGACATGAATAAGTTCAAGGAATCCAATAATGAAAACTGTAAAATTATTAAGTAACTTTAGCATATTATCGATGGGTACTAGATTGGGTGAGGATGTCAGTGGTAATTATTTTGTGAGAACAAATGACCAAGATTTAATTGATTCACCACTATCGTATAATCGAATAAATATTACAGGCTCTTTTGTCAAAGCTAACCCTCATTTATTTCAATTGATTGAGGGTGAGCAAACAAAAACAGAATTACTTACTCAAGCTTTATCAGAGTTACACAGGGATAAAGAAAAGAACCAAATGGTTATTGATTTACTAAACCTTGCAATTGTTGCTGAATAAAACTAATAGATTTAGCAATGCAAAATGGTCAAATAGTCATAAGAAGATACGCTTGATTTAACCAATTGTTACGGTTGAGTTAAGGTTAATTGATGAATATATATAAAATTACCTGTCCTGTCTGTTTCTACAGTGATGCACTGAAAGAGCGGTCAGGTCATATATATTGCGTGAATTGTGAATCGGGTCTAGCTGATTTGGAAGATCGTGAATTTAATCTGGATTTGGAACTTCAAAATAAGAAATAAACTCAAATTCATAGTTACAACTAAAACCCCAGCTAATTGTTAGCTGGGGTTTTTATTATGATATTTTGGATTTATACTTAATTAAGAAAGACACTGTTGTAAGTATCATTACAAATATTATCCTATAGATGCTTTCCAAATTAAAAACGTTTTTGGGCGCATCGATTTTATCATTATGCACTCACGGCCAAATAGCCCTAACTTGTTACCTTGTTTAACAGGATCGATTTTGCTGGTGGGGGGGGATGAATAGAATTTTACGCTGAAACTGCGTGTCAGAAAGCTATTTCAATGATATGTTAATTATTAACCCATATAAAGGTATGAACTCGATGAAAAATGGCATATTAAAACACCCCTTTTCAATTTGGCTCTTTAAGAACAAAATCAGCGTTTCCGTCTTGCCATTCAGTGTGGCCACTTTAGTGTATGGAATTGGATTAACTCTAATTACAAAATCACTTCATCCAAATATTATAGCTATAATTTGGGTTTCGTTAGTTACTACTTATGTTTGTGTCACTATGTTGAGAGGTAATACAAACAATAAAACAATCAATAAAGATAAACGGAAATCTTTAGTCATTTGTTTGCATTTACTTGGATATGTGTACAGTCTTTTTTTTGTTGATAATAAAGAAGTTCAATTTTTACTTTTGACATTGTCCAGTTCATTCTTCCCACTCGTAGCGTTATGGGAATGTAATGTAAACCGAGTTATAAAAAATATTGATAAATTGCCACGGACTTAATAGCCCAAAATATTGAACAGATACACTTCAAGATGTATCATAAACATTACGCGTCAGGCTGAGCGCGTTTAAAGCCTCACTTCCACTGAATTTATTACTAACTAATTACATCTGTGACGCCGTCACACTTCAATCTATATCGAATTTACCACAAGGTACGCTGTTTTTTTTGCACCTCAAATTTAACTTATCTTGTAAAAATTAGTTTTACATCAAGCCATAATCACTCCCAAGCTAATTGTACACCAAAATTGATTTACTCGTTTTAGCTATATTTTCTTAATGTTCAAGCTTGAGAAATTATAGCTGTTACGTGTAGTTCCTACACAAGCAGTCGGTCTAAGGCATTAATTACTGACAAGTGCATTTTGCACTGCCTAACTCCCAACCCGCCCTAATAAGGCATAGCAATTAGCGTAACGCTGGTGGCTAATATTCAAAAGGCAATCACATGAATGCGACTAAACAATTAGTTCAACATATTAAGGCTGTTGACCAGGACTTTGAATGGTACCCAAGCACAAATGAAATTCTTGAAGTCATAAAGGCGGATATTGATGAAAACTTAACTAGTAAACCATCAATTTTAGATGTGGGATCTGGTGATGGTAGAGCGCTTGAGTACCTTACTGAAGGTAAGAAGTTTGCGATTGAAAAGTCAGTTCCCTTACTTAACGCACTGAATAAAAATGTGTTTGTAGTAGGAACAGACTTTTATTCTCAGACACTGATCGACAAAAGTGTTGATACTGTTTTTTGTAACCCTCCTTACAGTGAATTTATTCAGTGGGTGATTAAAATAATCACTGAGGCAAATGCTAAAAGTATCTACTTTGTCATTCCTAAACGATGGGAAGATTCAAATGAAATAGCTAACGCAATTGAATCTCGTAAAGCAACATATGAAGTACTAGGTCAATTTGATTTTCTCAATGGAGATCGAAGTGCACGGGTCGATGTTGACATCGTTAAAATTAAACTTCGTGGTGATAGAGATTACTTTTTTAGCTCAAAGCCAACTGTTGATCCATTTAAGTTATGGTTTGAAGAACACTTCAAAATTGAAATTTCTAAATCAGAGGTTTCAAGCAGTCAGCAGAAGATTAATTCGGTAAAAGACTTGAATGATAAAGTTTCTACAGAGTTAATTAAAGAGCAAGACCTAATTACTACGCTCGATAGTTTCTATCAACGCGATCTAGAAAAGCTAATTTCAACATACTCAAGTCTATCAAGTGTGTCACCAGATATATTAAAAGAGTTGAACATTAATCTTGATGGTGTCAGAGAGGCGTTGCAGTTGAAAGTCTCGTCATTGAAGGATGTGTATTGGAATGAACTGTTTAATCGCTTAAGCAGTATCACAGACCGGTTAACGAGTTCTTCAAGAAAGGTTTTATTAGATACGTTGCTTGAACACACACACGTTGACTTTAATCCATCCAATGCTCATGGGATCTTGATCTGGGTGATCAAACATTCCAACTCGTACTTTGACTCGCAGTTAATGGAAGTCTTAGACACACTGACAACAAAAGCAAATCTGATTAACTATAAATCTAATCAAAAAACTTTCGGTAAAGATGAGTGGCGTTACAACCATGATAAACCGCACAATCTAGACCGTTACAGTCTTGATTACAGGTTTGTACTAGCTGATCACGGTGGTTTAAATAATGGATGTTGTAATCGTGTAAAAGGCTTGGCAGATCGCTCGGCTGATTTACTTGATGATATTTGCGCAATTGCGGCAAATATTGGTTTCGACACCAAAGGTACCTCTAGAGCGAACAGCTTCGACTGGTCCTCCAATGGAAGCAAAACGTTTTTATTCCGTGATATTAGCACTGGGAAGATGGAGACTCTTTTTGAAGTCCGTGCTTTTCAAAATAAAAATCTACATTTTCGCTTCAATCAGAAATTGATCTGCAAGTTGAATGTCGAATTCGGTCGTCTAAAGGGTTGGTTACGAACTTCCTCGCAGGCAGCTGAAGAATTAGACATTGATATCGATATTGCCGATCAATCTTTCGCTACCAACTTACGCTTAGGTAGTACATCGGGTCTCTTTAAGCTTGGACTTAACATCGCGGCTTAATCTTTAACTTGGCGGGGTAGGTAATACACCTATTCCCGTCCTTAAACAGCCTTACGGCGCCTAAAAACAACTGAACGTGTATTTGCACGTTAACTTTCAAACTAACTATTAGGATATCCAATGACAGTACAAGCGACAACACAACTAGCAGAGCAAAAGAATGCAATTGGACCAACTTTTGAAGTATTAAACGACGGCACCTACGGAGCTATTTACACTGCTCTAATGGAACGTGCTAAAGCTGAAAATGAAGGTCTATACCGAGCTGCAATTGCTAAATGTAAAAATAAACGTCAACGTGAATCCAAAGCTGGTTACTATGCCGGTCGTTGGCAACAACTGTTCGATGCTTGGTTAAACAAGAAAATTGGCAATCTACGTGTACGTGAATGCCTAAATCTGGGTTTTGTGCCTGAAGAAGTTATTTGTTAGTCATTCAACTTAAGAGAATTACAACTATGAGCTACGAAAAGGCAATGAACCACAGCATAAAAAAATCCCGTAAACAGGCGAATAATCACTTCGGCTTTAATACAGGAAGTGGTGTATTTAAACAAAGTACTAAAGGCAGGGCATTAATTTGTCAGGGCATGGAAGTGCATCGCTGGTTTGCAGATCGCCATAACGGTGATAGGCAAAGAAAACGAGAATGTATTCGTCAAGCAGTCGCAAGATTACGCGAACTTAAAAACAACTTTTAATCATCCAATTAAGGAATTAACCCCTATGGCTACAACATACACATCTGTAGATAAATATCTTGAAAAAGATTCGAATAAATGAACTAACATAAATTGTCTATCTGAAGACATTGAAGGTGGCAGTGTTGAGATCGATACTAACATCGCATCTCAGGAAGTTAGTTGTAATGACTGCGGTATGACATGGCGCGATGAATATCAATTAAATAATTTCGTTGTCACCGAAGATCCACAAACCTAATAGCAAATTGTTATTAAAAATTAAAGCACTCTACATATTATGTAGAGTGCTTTTTTATTGCAGCCGGTTTAATAACAAATCGAAATTGTATTTGTGGGATGGCCGTATTCTAAGGTTATTTGACGCATGGCTGTTTATAGCTGATGGATACGCTACGCGATATTCCCTTGTTTATTGGACTGCTTATCGGCTCACATTCGGTAAACACACATATTTGCCATGAATTACTATAAAATTATAAATAAATGAATATTCTACGATGGATGATTTTAATGATTAAAGCAATTGGTAAAACTGCGTAGTTTGTATTTGCGTTAGGGGTAGTTGTCGGGATCGTTGTTGCGACAGAATATGTCGAGTTAAGAAAAGTAGTCAGGCTAATAACGGATTTTGTTTAGTTACACACAGACCCTTGTGAGGTAGTTTATGATTTTGCCATTGAGAGGCTACACGATCGCTTTGGCCATTATTATCGCTGCTATGTTAACATGGCTTGTACGTTAAAATTATACGCTATATGTAAGAAGGTCTATTACTGTTAAAAATGATTATTTGAAGGTTGAGGTTACAAATGGAATTAATATCAAACAATATGGTTCAAGATATCAAGCGTTGGAAATATGATGTAAATGATGCTATTCATTCAGAAAAACTAAGTTCCTTCTCAGAGGACTCTGTTAGATCGTATGGTATTGAATCAGCCTTTTGTATTTATGAAGAAAACGTAGTTGGAAGGTTATTTGATATTATTAGTAACACAACTGCAAGATTTGGTATCGACCGGAGTTCAGATGATATTCGTGACCAACTTGAAAAATCTCTATTAGACTTTTTCTGCTTTCTTATCGATTCATATTATAAAGAGGGTGTGGATATTAGCGAGTTTAAGATAGAGATATACAATGGGACAGCTTTCGATGTTTATCTAGACCGCTTAGATCAGTCTTTCCATGGTCACTTTTACAAGGGGAGGTTGTTAGTGGGCATGTATAATCTAGAGGATACGATGTCAATATCAATAAAATAAATTGTGTTACATAAGCACCACGGTGGTTTACTACTAAATGTAATATGGTTCAAAATTCACATATTCTCAATATATTGAAATGAACATCGGTTAAGTGCATAATAAATATTATGCACAAGGCTCAGTGTGTTTAATTGCCTCACTTCTAAATAATACACAAATCAAAACATCTTCCGTGACGTCGTCACACTCAGAAATAAACACAACACACCGTAAACAGATAAGCACTGTCTATTGCCATACGCGCACTTTAGAAAGTCCTTATCTGTTTTTGGTGAACGTGTTTCACCTCAACGTTGCAATAAGGCTAACCAGCAACACGTACATCTTGTGCGGCCTCACTATCAAAACATCTATAAAGGATATCAACCCAAATGAGCAATATTATTTCAATGAATGCAACTAGAATCTTATTTCCAGTTCAAATAACGCCTGAATCGTTTGAGTCTTTGATAGAGAGCCCTTTATCTTCAATGATCTCTCAACGTGATTTTGAATCTGACATCTGCTATTTAGAGGTCGGTGTAGATAGAGAGAATACACCAAGCTGCCAGGCGGAATACTTAGATGAACAATTCCCTGGTCTATTAGATGCTGCATTTGCTGCAGAAACTGATGTCATCGAATTTAGTAAGTAATTTAAACCTATAAACCCAACCTTAAGCATTCCGCTTATCCAAACAAACCTCGCTTTGCGCATTTTTGTATTTGTTAAAATTGAAATATGTTGAAACAACTGAGATTGAAGTCTATGCACAATTTCGTTGTACTCAATTAAAGTGCACTTTGGGTACTTCTATTCAATATGTGCATTTAGCACAAAATCAACCATCCAGTATTAAAGGACTAGTTCATGACAAACATTACAACTGTAAGTGGTAAAATTCGCTATTTAGAAGATAGCGCCGAACCTGAGTTTTATTATTCAGAATCAAACAATGGTGATTCATACGCTATCCGGACAACGGATATTACGCCTAATGATTTACGTAAAATGGCAGACCACTTAGAAAAGGTGCGAAACCCCGATTATATTAATGTCGACATGCAAGTAACTTCAAATATCATCCAAGCTAAACGTTTACTGATGGCGCCATTGTCATCTCAAATTAAGGCTGCTGGTGGAGAGGGCTTTAACTGTGATGTTAAATGTACGCCGGTGAAAGACAGTTTTGCATCAATGTACACTTTTGAAACTGAGAATGGTAAGCGAACACTGCTTACGCATAATGAAACTCATGTTGGTCTCATTGATGATGAAGTCAATCATCATGTTATGTTTAATGCTGATAACGGTGAATACACATCCGTAACAGTTAATGAAATTGTTGTTGAACCTTATCGTGAATTGAAAGTTAAATCTTTAGGATATAGTTTCAACGACATGTTTGAATCATTAAAAAACATGTGGCCAAAAAGACAAGTGTGGAACTTAACAGTTCCAATTATTCCAGAAATAGACTAAAACAATTAAGCACTTCCTTTTGGGAGTGCTTAATTTATCAGCGCAGTACTCTTTCAAATTACTTGATAAGCTTGATAATGTTGAGTAGTGTAGGGCTATACGAACAAGGCTTGGTTCGTTGAGACGCCTCACTTCTAAAATCAATACAGAAACCATAATACATCTAAAATCACCCTGTCACATTCGCGTGACGGCGTCACACTCAAATAAATCACACTATGAACTGCTAAGCGCTGTTTTTTGCTGTATCTGCAATTTGACTCTGCTTATCTGTTTTTAGTGATCTCGTATCACTCAAACGTTGTATCAGGTTAACCAGCAACACAAAGCATTTAGCTTTGACCTTACTTCCAACCCCCTATTAAAGGAATTTCAAATTATGACTGCATCAACTGTAATGTCTACTTCAACCGTAAATACTGAAATCAACTCAGAGTTTTTCGATCTTAACTCAGAAACTAAGGACCTAATAAGTTTCTTCTTATTGGCTATCATGGGTTTCGTAAGTAGTTACTCGATTGAGGCTGGTGGAATTTACGCCATTCTGATGCAATTAATCATTGCATCAATTGGCGTGCTAGCTAGTCTCGATCATTTGCTATCTAGCAATCTAAAGTTTGCTCCTTTTGCAAAGGGTCTTGTACTTTTAGCCGTATCGATGGTTTGTGCAATGCCTGCTGGAACAGAGTTATCTGAACTGCTAATAGCCTTATAATTTATAGATACACTGTGGTAGCTATAGCTACCACAGTTGTTTTATATAACTAACAAAAACAGTGCCTGCCACTGAAGCTATCAACCATCCAATTACAGGAATTCTCATGAACGCGCTACAGATACTAGAAAAATTAAATGCAATGTGGTTCATCATCGACACTGAAGATGAAGGAAAAAAGGATTGCGTAAGCCGACGAAATGTTATCGGTTTAGCTCACCATTACTTGTCTGACCCGAATACTAAAGAGTCAGACTTATGGTATTACCTTTGTGAAAATAGTGGCGAATGTGAACTTGATAACCTTGAATATGGGGAAGATGTATTAGAGGCGTATGCTAAAATGGATACAAAGTCTAACTTTAGTAAGCAACTATGCGCCAATGACTTCGTTAATGCTTTAGTAGAGCCAAAACAAAGTGATAATCAGGAAGCGTATGGCGAACTATGTCGACGTCTTGCTATCGCTTTAGATCGGGATACTGAAGACGTTAATCCTGATTTCTGGGATAGGGCATTTGAAGATGGCTTAACTCCGATCAAAGCATTGGTTGATTCTGATAAATAGAATCTGATAGAACATAAAATTGCTATCTAATTTTATAGATACACTTTGGTAGCAATAGCCGCCAGCAGACTTCTAGATACAGTCTGATACACCAATAGGCCATCAACCGGCCCGTTGGTACCAACCTGTGCAACCTGCACTTTACTTACAAATATCCATTAAGGAAAAAAATATGACCACTAATACAGATAGAGCTCAATGGGCTAGGAACGCAGTAAAATCCTTTGCTGTTGAAACACGTATGACTGGTGAAACCGCTGAAACTCAAATGACTGACTTGTTATGTGTCATGATGCATTTAGCAAAAAAAGATTCATTAGATTTTGTTTCCTTATTGGATGATGCAGCTAGTACCTTTGATCAAGATGTACAAGAAGAAATTGAAGTCGAAAATGAAACTAAAGTTTTGTCGAGTGTTGAGTTATACATCTTGAACAAGACGGGTTATCACTTTGTTGTGCACTTCCCACTAGACTTAGCGGGCATGCCAGGCGCGGTGCGTTATGATAACCATGAGTTATTATTAAAAGCGCACGCTAAAGCTAGTGGTATAGGTCTTGATGAACTTGGTGAGAGTATCGAGTTTTGCATGACTTCTGATGGGTATACAGAAACACCACTGAATACCTGTGTTTATCCTGTAGATCTAAAAGATGGTCAATCAATTGAGCAATACATCAACGACTGGATTGTTTAGCGAATAGTTAACACGTTGCTTTAAACAATTAATACAAACCAATGGCACTCAACACTTAGTTGCGTGCTTTTCATTTACAGAGAGAAACAGTTAAGCTGTAATTTGAAATATCTTGATTTATTTATTAATTATACATTAAATAAACACGTACAAGGCTTAATGCGTTGAAAACGCCTCACTTCTAATATCCCTTTAAAATTTATTAATCACTCGCGTGACGACGTCACACTTCTAAATTGACCAAGCCTAAACAGCTAAGTACTGTCGTTTTGACGATCTGAAATGACTCAATTTAGCTGTTTAGTGTTGTTATGACACAAACTCGTTGCCATAGGCTATCAAGCAACAAGTGTATTTACACTGCCTCACTTTCAAAACCCTGTAAGGATAACCGATATGACCGTATCAACAGAAACGAAATCAACGTTTAACTATAACCGTACACACCTAGAAGGATTATTTGGTAATCACAGTGATGAAATTAATTTTGGTTACTGTGAAACACCAAAAGTAACTATAGCCATTAAGGGTAAACGAAAAGTTAAATTAATAGCTAAGGCGTGGCTGTGTGATCACAAAGGATATAAATGGTTCGCTGTCACTTTAGCTACATTCGAACGAAATGAAATTGGCCTTAAACTCTTAATTGAGTTTGTAGACAATGCAGAACCTCAAAAAGCTTTAAAGCTAGTTCAAGTTGGCGGTAAGTAGATTATGGTAAGCAAAGTCGAATGTACAATCATGGATGTGGCCATTAATACCACGTTCTACATAAAGCGTTTTCCTGACGGTTGTTCTGCTGACTCTATCGATTTAGTGAAGGTAGATGAACAGACTGCCAACTCCTTTGAGTGGGGATCGTGCAATATTGACCCCGATCAACCTTGCTGGTTCTTCAGCTAGAACACAGCCACAGTAACAACGTGTTGATTTAGTTAATCCACACATACATCCAACAAACCATTAATTTACTAGGTACTCAAGTTGAAAAATAACTTCAGTACCTAGGGTAATACTTAAACCATCCAATAAAGGAAATACGTATGAACATAGCTAGCGAATTATGTCTAATGTTACTCGAAAAATACGGTAATAAAAAAACATTGGTAATAAATCAAATAGGCGGTGACTTCAAAGCTGTCGATGAAAAAGGAAAGTGGTTCAATGTGGGTTTCTTTTTTAAAGACACATACCAGCACTGTTATTCTTATAAACCTGAAGATATAAAATCCGCGTGGATCGGCTCTAGTGAAACTGGAACGATTACAGTCGATTGTGTATCTGAGGCTATAAAGTGTGACTCAAATGCACTAATACATACAAACAAGTTCTTATTAAAAATCTACGATGTGCCAGTCGATATGACGTCTAGTGACTTAGTTATCGAGCAACGTGATATTAAGGGTTGGGAACTGATGGGTATATCTCAAGAGAAGGAAGAGAATGTAGCAAATGTTACGTTAACAACTCAGGGGTTAATGTTAGTTGGGGAACTAGAAGGTGAAATCTTTGTTAACTCGTCAAAGCATGAAGTTCAAGGTGTAGACCTTGCACTGGCCGCATGCTGAACCCTTTGGCACACTCTAAAGTTGAGCGAGTAAATATGCCTAGAACTCTGAAGTATGAAATGAAAGTTCGTCAATATGGTGATACATGGCGGGTATGCGGTATTGGTGTCTCAAAAGATGGTAATACCCGGTGCCACTTGGCTAGTACCACCAG
>Ga0105359_10003699_pt1 | contig 12396 bp, 10 predicted proteins | sample GOMGulsemesocosm_6_FD_83659 | JGI IMG/M metagenome (GOLD analysis project Ga0105359, IMG submission 83659) | Methane-oxidizing microbial communities from mesocosms in the Gulf of Mexico - GOM8C Gulf of Mexico | ecosystem: Environmental > Aquatic > Marine > Cold seeps | place: Gulf of Mexico... | reverse complement strand
TTTACCTGTACAGCATTTTTAAAGCCGGCTTTTTCAAATGATGAATTCCAAGCTAAAACCGCTTCGCTAATTGTATCGCGCCACTCTAATGGCGTGGTATTTTCTATCCACCATACAATTGGTTCTACCGGCTCAGATAAATCGGCATTAGGATCTTTTTTCACCAAGTTCCAGCGGTTAATGACATCTTTATACGGTGCCCAGCTACTTGAGGTCATTTGATCATATTGACTGCCAAAGTAACCAATGCGCGCATCTTCATAGCGAGGAGAAAACTCTTCTTTTGGAAGCTCTATGAATGAATGCTGTAATTTAATCGATACTGAGCGAGGATCAGAAACGGCACTTGAACCATAAACACTCGGGTTAGGGTTATTGAAAACATAATCAACCACAACATCGACGTTATTATCGTAAGCTCGTTTATTTAGAATACGAGATTTCTTGTCATTTAATTTACCAACTTTAAAGCGCTTTGCAGCTTCTTTATCACCCGCACGTGCCCAAGGAGATACTTTATGTAAGGCTTCGCTTAAAAAAAGTTTATCAACTTTTAAAGCAATTTGACCATCTTCTACTTTCTCTATTTTCAGACTAGCTAATACTGCTTCACTAATGTTGGCATCTTTAGCTCGACTAATTGGATTGTTTTCATCAAATTGATAACGAGAGGTTTTTGTCACAATATCAATTCGATCAAAGTAACGTCTAAATTCAATGATTTGCTCTCCGCGATATCCGCCACGAAAATGTCCTGCGTCAGCAAGGCCGTCAATGGTTTGGGCGAAGTGTAAAAAGGGAGTATCTAGCTGACTTTCATCAAGCAACATCAAGGTTTCACCAGTCTTCTTATCTTGATAAAAGTCAAACAAGCCTATTGTTGCCGTTTTCTTTTCAATCATTTGGGCAATAGTTTGTTCTTTTTTCTTTGCTTTTTCTTTTTTGTCATCGGCAGCAAATGCTGCCTGGCTACTACCTAAAGCTATGGTAAGTGCGATGGCAAGACTGGTTAATTTCATTAAATATTCCTTATGAGTAACTGCTGTTATTGTTATAGTGATGTTAACTTACACGTCATTCTAAATAAATGCTAACGCAGTGGAATTGGTAAAGGTAACAAGATGTAACAAAGGTTGTAATGTTTCACTTTGATAATTTGAGTACACGCTTTTAAAAATAATTCGATTATTTATAAAACCCCTTTAAACCATTTTCAATACAATGACATCCTAGTATATAACACGGATTAGAAAGGAAAGTTATTTTGAACCCGATAGAGGCTTTAACACTTGGATAGCCAGGATAAAAAACATAATAAAGTTATCGATGGTCAAGCGCTATTTAGCGCTAACAAACACCGGGATGACGGTGAAGAAGCACTGATTGAACAAGCAAAACAGGGCTCTCAGCATGCTTTTTATCAGCTATATGAAAAGCATCACAGGCCTATTTATGCTTTGTGTTGGCGAATGCTGGCAGATAAAGATAGTGCAGAAGATGTTTGCCAAGAAGTGTTTGTGGTTTTGTGGCAAAAAATTAATAACTTTCGTGGCGAAAGTAAATTCAGTACCTGGTTACACAGCGTAGCAACAAACGTTGTTTTGGGCCATTTACGTAAACATAAAAACTGGTTACAACGAGTTTTTAGCATTGAAGAGCAGGGAGCTAGTCTTGTCGAGCCAAGTATTGGTTTAGCAGATGATTCAACGCTAAACACCTTAGATCTACATATTGCTAGACTACCTGAGCGAGCTCGATTGGTTTTTGTCTTATTTGCCGTAGAAGGTTATCGCCATGAAGAAATTGCCAAGATGTTAAAAATGGCGGTTGGTTCAAGTAAATCGCAATATCACAGAGCAAGAAACTTATTAAAAGAGTCATTAAGTGGCATTGAGCTTTCATCGGTAGAGCAGGGGATGAATCATGAATAATAGAACATATCAAGATAAGGTACTTTCAGACAAAGACCTTGCTGAGCAAGTGGCAAAATTATCGAAAGAAATGACCCCAGAGCGAGATTTATGGTCAGGTATCGAACGTGCGATTAATCATAAAGAGCAAGAAGAGTCGCTAGATAAACGAAATAATGTTTTTGTGCCCAGCGCATGGGCAGCCTCTGTTTTAGTGGTAATACTTGCTTCATGGTTTACTTTTTCTCCATCAAATCATGATGGGAGGGCGCTAGAGATGGCACAGCAACATGAAGACACAATACAGGGACAACTGGTTAGCTTTATGCAGAAAAACTTCCAGCAACAAAAACAAACATTACTGGTGAGTTATGGGCAACCAACAATAGACAAATTACCCGCTGCTATGCAAAAAGAGTTAAAGCAGCTATCTGATGCTAGGGCCTCTATTAGGAAGGCGTTATTAGCAGACGAAAATAACGCAGAATTACTTAATTTATTAGATTTTACCCAGCAGCAAGAGCTGAAGTTATTACAACAATTATATCGTCAATATCAAGTGATTTAGCTTGCCAATACCAAAGCTGAATACAGTAAGAAATACTAAAGAAGAGGTTTATATGAACACATTATCAAACACCATAAAGCGCTTAACCACAGTGTTAATCCTAGCATCAGGTTTAATACTAAGTAATCAAGTGTTAGCAAAAACGGAAATTGCTGAAAGTTTACCGAGTAATAACGTTACCAATGTTTCAATCAATAATCATAGTGGTTTTATCAATGTTGTTGGTTGGGATAAAGATAAAATCTCCGTTACCGGCACCTTGGATGATGATGCTGAAAAGCTTGTTTTTGAGCAAAAAGGCGCGCAAGTGTTGATCAATGTTGAATATCCTAGAATGGATAATTGGAGTGCCGATGGCTCAAAAATTACTGTTTTTATGCCTAAAAGTATTCGTATGAAATCAAATAGTGTCTCAAGTGATATCCACGTTTCAAATTTACATGGCGGTGTTGAAGTTAAAACAGTAAGTGGTGATGTCTTAGCAAAAAATATAACACAAAGTGTTGAGCTCAATAGCATCAGTGGCAATATCAACAGTGATGGGCTATCAGGGAAAGTTTCATTATCTGCAGTTAGTGGTGATATAAAAGATAAAAAATCTTCTGGTCGGTTAGAAATACGTGCTGTTAGTGGTGAAGTATCTATCGACAGCCAAGCAAAAGAAGTCTTTTTTAATAATGTATCTGGTAACAGTGAACTTAGCTTAGCTCAAGTGATGGAATTACGTATCAGAACGGTTAGTGGTGATTTAAAAGCAAACTTAAACCTAAATAAAAAAGCATTATTAAAAGCCTCTACTGTGAGTGGCGATTTAGACTTTACCTTTCAAAAAGGAGTTGATGCCGATTTCAGCCTAAAATCTAGTGTTGGTGGTGATATAGATAATAATATTACTCAAGTCAAAACTGAGCATGATGAATATGGCCCAGGCGCAAAGCTTAGTTTTCAAACCGTAAATGGTAGTGCTTTAGTAAGGGTATCAACTGTTAGCGGTAATGTAGAGGTAAGCAGTAAATAAAGTGGTTAGACTTTAGCTTATATTTTAGAAAACTTTTATATTCCCATAGGGCAAATTCTGCTACATTAGCACTCCTTTTTTAGATACACGTGTTAGCTGTTTTCAGTTTGATTTAGGCAACACGGGTATGGTGATGTAGCAGAGTAGGGTTAAGGTAATGGCAGAAAAAAAGCCGCGTAAATTTGCCAAAGAACAGCAATTTATTAAAGACAAACAAATCGATGAATTAAAAGTACCGCCGCACTCGTTAGAAGCAGAGCAATCGGTTCTTGGTGGTTTGTTACTTGATAATGAAACCTGGGATCGTGTTGCTGAGCGAACAGTAGCTGATGATTTTTATAGTCGTTCACATCGCCTTATTTTTGAAACTATTGGTGCCTTAATTGAATTAGGAGAACCAGTTGATTTAATTACCCTATCTGAAGCTTTAGAAAACGATCAACAGCTTGATGATGCTGGCGGTTTTGTTTATCTCGCTGAGATGATGAAAAATACACCTAGTGCCGCGAACATCACAGCATATGCTGACATCGTTCGTGAACGTGCTGTAACGCGTGAAATGATCAGTGTTGCTAATGAAATTGCTGAAGCTGGTTATGATACGCAAGGTCGCACAAGTGCCGAGCTACTCGATTTTGCTGAAACTAAAGTCTTTGCTATTGCAGAGAAACGTGCCAATAAGTCCGAAGGTCCAGAAACTCTTAACTCTGTATTAGAAAAAACTGTCGATCGTATTGAAAAGCTTTGTTCATCGCCATCGGGCGGTGTTACTGGTGTACCAAGTGGTTATGCCGATTTAGATAAAATGACCGCAGGCTTGCAAAAGTCAGACTTAATTATTGTCGCAGCTCGTCCTTCGATGGGTAAAACAACCTTTGCGATGAACTTGGCAGAACATGCGGCAATGACTCAAGATCATCCAGCACTTATTTTCAGTTTAGAGATGCCTTCAGATCAAATCATGATGAGGATGTTGGCGTCACTTGGACGTATCGATCAAACTAAAATTCGTACCGGCCAGCTAGAAGATGAGGATTGGGCAAGATTATCATCGACAATGGGTTTGCTTATGGAAAAAGGCAAAATGTACATTGATGATGCTGCTGGTTTAACGCCAACGGAAGTACGTTCAAGAGCGCGAAGGATCCATCGAGATCATGGCGGTATCAGCTTGATCATGATTGATTACTTGCAACTTATGCGTGCACCACAGTTTTCAGATAACCGTACCTTAGAAATTGCTGAGATTTCTCGCTCACTTAAAGCCTTAGCTAAAGAATTGCAAGTGCCTGTTGTTGCGCTTTCCCAGTTAAACCGTGGCTTGGAGCAACGTAGCGATAAACGTCCAATTAACTCAGATTTACGTGAATCAGGTTCAATAGAGCAGGATGCCGATTTAATCATGTTTATTTATCGTGATGAGGTTTATCACGATGATAGTGAGTTTAAGGGCATGGCAGAGATTATTATTGGTAAACAGCGTAACGGGCCTATTGGCCGAGTACCATTAACCTTCCAAGGTCAGTTCTCTCGCTTTGATAATTATGCTGGACCGCATGTATTAGAGGAAGACTAGTCGAATACGTATCCATCTTGTTATTGTATGGTTCAATTTACGCGTCAAAAGTACTCATTGATAGTCATCAACTCCGTGCTTTTTCCTTTAACTTGAACCATACAATTTAAAGCTGAATACTCTTAACTTTACGGTATGTTTTCTTCTTTCATCCAGAGTGTCTTATCGGGGATCCAATCTACCCACATAAAGCTAACTTCATAGATTCCTAATAACACCATCAAAAAAATGACTAGGTAATTAAGGTACCGATATTGCTTTCCTAATTGCTTTTCCCTTATTAAAGTATTTCACCTCACCAAGTTGAATTATGGTATACAATATACCTCTAATTTAAGTGTCACACATGGCTTAGCGAGAAAAATATCAAGGTATATAAATCTATGAACACCATTAATGAAATAGCAGAGCGTTACGTTAAGTTATCACTTAGCATTGGACAGCATTCTGAATACTATGTTGATGCCTATTATGGTCCTGAAGAGTGGCGACCTGGCTCTGAAAAGCCAAGCCTTACTAGCTTGAAAGCAGAAGCGCAATCTTTAGTCTCTACAGCAGAGCAACTTAGCAAAGCTGAAATAAAAGATGAGCAAGCTCGGCTTGATTTCTTAACTATTCATTTACGATCATCGCTTGCCTATATTGAGCAACTAGCGGGCAATAAGCTTGATTTCCGTACTGAATGTAAGGCGTTATATGATGTCTCGCCGCCAGAATTTGATGAACAGCACTTTGAGCAAGTATTAAGTGAGCTTGATGCTTTAGTACCCGGTGCAGGCGAACTAAATCAAAGGTTCAATGATTATAGAGCTGAATTTATTATTCCTAAAGATAAGCTTAATGATGTTTTTGATGCGGCTATAACTGAAGCAAGGCGACGAACACTTCAGTTTATAGATTTACCAACAAATGAAAATTTTGATGTTGAATTAGTCCATGATCAAGTTTGGACGGCGTATAACTGGTATAAAGGCGATAGCTACAGCTTGATTCAGCTAAATACTGATATCCCTATTTATATTGAGCGAGCGGTAGACCTTGCGGCCCATGAAGGTTACCCAGGTCATCACCTATTTAATGCTTTACTTGATAAGAAGCTATTTAATGAAAAAGACTGGGTTGAGTATTGTATTTATAATCTTTATGGGCCCACGTCCTTACTTGCCGAAGGAAGTGCCAATTTTGGCATTGAAGTAGCGTTTCCGTGGCAACAAAGGATCACTTTTGAGCGTGATACCTTATTTCCATTAGCAGGCATAGATCAGAATAAAGCTGAGCTGTATTATCAAATTCAGACAATAGTACATAAATTATCTTATGCCGATAACATGGTGGCGCAGCGCTTTATTGATAATGAAATAACGGCAGAGCAAGCAATAGCCTTGTTAATGAAATACTCATTAAGTAGCGAAGTAAAAGCCAAGCAACGATTGAGTTTTATTGAACATAACCGATCTTATGTTATCACATATAATTATGGTCAAGACTTAGTACGTGATTACCTTGCCACTATGGTTGAAGATTCAAGTCATGCTGAACTGTGGAATAAATATTTAGCCTTACTTGCCTTACCAAAAACAGGCTCCATGATGGAAGCGTTACTCACCATTAATAGTAACAACTAGCGTTCGATTACTAGCGCAGTCTCTATGTTCACCAAGGTAAACTCCTTGCCAAATGCCGATATTTAATTGCCCATGAGCAATGGGCAAACTCAAACTATTACCCAATAAACTGGCTTTAATATGTGCTGGCATATCATCATCACCTTCATAAGTATGCTGATAATAAGGTGCTCGCTCAGGAACAAAGTGGTTAAAGTGTGCTTCCATATCACTGCGTACTGTAGGATCAGCATTTTCATTTAAAGTAATAGAAGCAGAGCTGTGTTTGATAAAAATATGCAGTATGCCACAGCTCACTTTATCTAGTTCTGGAAGCTGGCTGAGTACTTCATCTGTAATCAAGTGGAAGCCACGCTTTCTTGATTTTAAATTAATCTCTTTTTGAAACCACATTATTTACTCCTAAAGTAATCATTGCTAGAATTTTCTTTACTGGTATAAAGCAGAAAACGCCTGCTTGGCTGCTGGGATTAGTTGCTCAATCTGGCTCTTATGTTTACTGTCTTTTTGATAGCAAGCATATAAGCTTTTGTAAATTCCTGATTGCCCTAAAGAGAGGGTATGTAAAAGTGATTGCTGGGTCAAACTGGTCACTAACCAATCAGGTAAGGTGGCAATGCCCATATTTGCTGCGGCCATTTGCAGCATAACATGGCTATTATTTACCTGTTTAACCTTCTTAGGTGTGATATCCGTCGGTGTTAAAAATAGTTTAAATATATCTAACTGCTCAGTTGCAAGTGGGTAGGTAAGCAGAGTTAAGTAAGTGAAATCAAATGGGGTTAGATAGCTTAGTTCAGTTACAGGCTTATTATTAAGTTGTTGATGTTTGGCTAACACGGCAACCACCTCAAATTTACCTACTTCTTGATATAGATAGTTTGGCTCATCTAGTTTTTCATCGGTAAATAATATGTCTGCACTGGCTTTATCAACCTTGCTCAGTTTACTCCCGCTATTTCGATTGAAATTTTCATCAATAAACTCTATATCCAAATCACTATGTTGCTGTGAAAAGTCACTAGTTACGGGCAGTAACCACTGAAAACAAGCATGACAGGCGATGGCTATTTTTAATGTACTAATACTCTTTTTAGGTAAGGTTAAATCAACTTTAGCTTGCTTTATTTTGGGTAAAATATCGTGAGCTAAATTTAATAAAACTGCGCCGGCATCAGTGAATTCAACAGGTGATGTATTACGAATAAATAATGGTGTATTTAAACGTTGTTCTAAATCTTTTATTTGATGGGATAAAGCTGATTGACTAGTAAATAGCATTTCGGCAGCTTTACGAATATTGCCCGCACCAGCCAAAGTTGTCAGTGTTTTTAGGTGTTTAATTTCAAACATTGAATTTTCCTCATGTCCTTATTGAATTTTTTTCGCTTGTCATAATCTCCACTTCTCTAGAGTATAACCATTCAAACGTCTAGACGTCTATTTGTTTTTTGATAAAAATAAATATTAAAGATAGCTAGCCAGTTAGCAGAGTTATTAACTTTTTTATCAAGAATTTAAACAAATATATTGGAGCAAACATGCAAATTCATAATTTAGGTTTCCCACGAATCGGCGCAAAGCGACAGTTGAAATTTTCCTTAGAAAAATACTGGCGTGGTGATTTATCACAAACTGATTTTTTAACCGAGTGTAAAGCTCGTCGTCAACAGAACTGGCAGGTGCAAAAAGAAGCAGGGGTTGAATGGTTACCTGTTGGGGATTTTGCTCATTATGATCACGTCTTAAATACGACACTTTTACTTGGTTTGGCTCCAGAGCGCTTTACTGTGCATAGCCACACTGATGAACATAGTGACAATGAACAGAATGTTTTAGATCTTGAGTTTCGTATTGGTCGCGGTCAAGCGCCATCAGGTTGTCAATGTGCAGCAAGCGATATGACTAAATGGTTTAATACTAATTATCATTACATTGTGCCTGAATTAAGTGCAGCATTGTTGGCCAAAGATACCTTGGTTAATACCGATAATTTATTAGCACACTTCGATGAAGCGCAAGCGATTACAGATAACCGTAAAGCGGTATTGCTTGGGCCAATTACTTACCTGTATTTAAGTGTTACAACTAATGAAGATAAGCTCGCATTATTACCGGAACTATTAACACGTTATCAAGCGGTGCTAACACAGCTATCAGACGCTGGTGTGCAATGGTTGCAACTCGATGAGCCAGTATTAGGACTTGAGTTAGACAGCGAGTGGCAACAAGCTTTCATACAAGCGTATCAAACATTAAATAAAGGATGTCTGAAAATATTATTAACTAGCTATTTTGCTTCAATTGATCATCATATTGATTTAATTAAAGATCTAGCTTTTGATGGGATGCATATCGATACTATCGCCGAGCAAAGTAATATCAATGAAATTATTGAACGCTTACCAGCAACTTGGGTCATTTCATTAGGTGTTATCAATGGTCGAAATGTTTGGAAAACAGATTTAGTCTCGGCTTATAAAAAGCTTCAGCCTCTACATAACAAACTTGGAGAGCGATTATGGTTAGCACCATCTTGTTCATTATTACATTCACCAGTAGATTTGGAGCAAGAAAGTAAGCTAGATAGCGAGTTTAAATCATGGTTAGCTTTTGCTAAGCAAAAGTGTCAAGAGCTAAGCCTATTAAAGTCAGCACTTGTTAGTGAAAATATCGATGAAATAACGCAATACTCTAACCCTGCAATCGCTCGTAGTGTATCTAAACGCATTAATAATACCTCAGTTCAGCAGCGAGTTTGTGCATTAACAACAACGGATTTTACTCGGACAGAAAGCTTTGAGGCTCGTAAGGTTGCTCAACAGGCTGAGTTAAAGTTACCACTTTTACCGACAACAACGATTGGTTCATTTCCACAAACAGGTGATATTCGAGAAACACGGGCAAAATGGCGTCGTAGTGAAATCAATGATGTTCAATATGCAGAGTTAATTAAGGCTGAAATTAAAGATACCATCAAGCGCCAAGAAGAAATTGGTTTAGATGTTCTTGTTCATGGTGAAGCTGAGCGAAATGACATGGTGGAGTATTTTGGTGAGTTACTCGATGGTGTAGCTTTTACACAGTTTGCATGGGTGCAAAGTTACGGTTCAAGGTGTGTTAAACCACCAATAATTTTTGGTGATATTAGCCGTAAAAAACCAATGACAGTAGAGTGGACCAATTTCGCGCAATCTTTAACAGCTAAGCCGGTAAAGGCTATGCTAACAGGACCTATTACTATCTTATGTTGGTCGTTTGTCCGTGATGATTTATCACGTGAACATGTAGCAAAACAAATAGCGCTGGCTATTAGTGATGAAGTGGTTGATTTAATTAATAGCGGCACACAAATTATTCAAATTGATGAGCCAGCGATTCGTGAGGGTATGCCCGTAAAGCAAAGCCAATGGCAAGAATACCTTGATTGGGCGACGGCATCTTTTTGTTTATCAGCGGCCAAAGCTCCTTCGACAACACAGATTCATAGTCATATGTGTTATTCAGAGTTTAATGATATTTTACCTGCCATTGTTGCGCTTGATGCTGATGTATTAACGGTTGAAACATCTCGTTCAAATATGTCATTGCTTGATGCATTTGATAAGCAAACTTATCCAAATGATTTAGGACCGGGTGTTTATGATATTCATACTCCTAATGTGCCTGATGTTGATTGGATGGTTAATTTAATTGAAAAAGCACAAAAGCATGTCCCTCTAGAAAGGTTATGGGTTAACCCTGACTGTGGTTTAAAAACACGCGGTTGGAAAGAAACTAAGCTGGCGCTAGAAAATATGGTTAATGCGGCGAAGAAATTACGTAAAGCATATGAAGTTTAGTTCGATAAAATATTTTTAGCTGTTTTTAATTAATACTCGCTAAGAAAAACAAAAGCCCGTAAGTATATTACTTATGGGCTCTTTAATTTTTAAGATTAATTTTAAGTGATTACTCTTAACCTACAGTTTTTAGTAAAAGACTAATCTTGTTCGTGTAACCAAGCTGCATGACGAGGTGCGCGTTTAGTAACAGACCACTCTTCAATCATATCATGAGCAACGCGGTTAAGTTCTTTATATTGTTCAGGCGTACCGGTATTAGCGGCAAGCTCTAAACGATGGCCATTTGGATCGAAAAAGTAAATAGATTTAAATACACCATGGTTTACCGGGCCAAGTACTTCTACGTCTTTACTTTCGAGTTCTTCTTTCGCTGAAACTAAAGCTTCAAGGTTAGCGACTCTTAAGGCTATATGTTGCACCCATGCAGGTGTGTTTTGATCTCTATCCATTGTTGGCGAGTTAGGCAATTCAAAGAATGCCAATACATTTTCATCACCAGCATCAAGAAAAATATGCATGTATGGATCAGGCGCTTTTGTTGAAGGTACTTCATTTTCGGCAATGGCTAGTACCAAGTCCATATTCAACTTGTCTTTGTACCAATCAGTTGTTTCTTTGGCATCTTTGCAACGGTAGGCAACATGATGAATTTTTTCAATATTAATCATAAACAGGACTTTTAATTAAAATAGGTTATGAGCTAATTTTAATCATAAAGTGAGGACTTAGGCTAATTTTAAGCTCATTTAGCAAAATGCTCTACGTCAGGAGGAGTTGACGGCTGTAAAAAAATACTTACAGCCCAATTTAGTAGGCGTATGGCTACTAGGCAAGAATAACCGTTTTGTCGCCATTTAGACAGACGCGCTGCTCAGTATGTAGCCTTACCGCATGACTAAGTGCAGTAGCTTCTAAATCATGCCCCATATGCACCATTTGCTCTATGGTGAAAGTATGGTTTATCGGCTTTACCTCTTGAGCAATAATAGGGCCTTCATCAAGGTTAGCGGTAACGTAATGGGCCGTAGCGCCAATTACTTTTACACCTCGGGCATGGGCTTGATGGTAAGGACGAGCCCCCTTAAAGCTAGGCAAAAAGGAGTGGTGAATATTAATGGCTCTACCCTGTAGTTCTTGGCATAAACTATCTGAAAGTATTTGCATATAACGAGCTAATACTAATAAGTCGACTTTGAGCTCTTTCATTAAAGCAATGATTTGGGCTTCTTGCTGTAGTTTAGTCTCAGCACTTACCGGTAGGTAATAAAAAGGGATATTATGCCATTCACTTAGTGCTTGGCAGCTTTGGTGATTAGAAATAACGCCAACTATGTTTATCGGCAATACACCAGATTTCCATTTGGTGAGTAAAGAGACTAAACAGTGGTCATCTTTTGACACAGCAATGAGAATATTCGGTATATCTTCACGTTTACGTAATTGATATTGCATGGCGAGTGGTTTGGCTAACTCATCTAATGCGGCAACAAATTCACTACTTGATACGGTTAAATTACGATCATCGAATGCGATTCTGGAAAAAAAAGTTTCTGTATAAGGATCGCTATATTGCGAGGTTTCGGTGATAAAGGCACCGTGTGAAAAAAGGCTTTGTGATACCTTGGCTAGAACGCCACTGTTATCAGGGCATTGCCAAGTTAAAATATACTGTGTTATTTGAGACATAATAAGCAAAATGTTGTGATAATTGTTAATTAGTTAACAATTATCATGAGCTAATAAAGCCTTTAACACCAGTGCTTTCATAGCATTGCTAGCTATATGCTATAGGCAAGTAAATATGCTTATTAAATGCCGTGATTAATACAGATAAACTTAACTATCCACGAATTT
>Ga0105359_10003698_pt1 | contig 12396 bp, 11 predicted proteins | sample GOMGulsemesocosm_6_FD_83659 | JGI IMG/M metagenome (GOLD analysis project Ga0105359, IMG submission 83659) | Methane-oxidizing microbial communities from mesocosms in the Gulf of Mexico - GOM8C Gulf of Mexico | ecosystem: Environmental > Aquatic > Marine > Cold seeps | place: Gulf of Mexico... | reverse complement strand
CTGTTTTTGTCAGATCCAGCGTAAACAGCAAACATAATAATTATAATAAGAGCATAATATGCATATCCTCGTTGCGGATGATAAGTCAGCTATTGTACAGCTGATCACTGAATTGCTAGATAATATTGGCTACACTGTTGAGAGTGCAGTAAATGGATTAGCTGCTTTTGAATTAGCACAGAAAAAGGACTTTGATTTATATATTATTGATCATCTTATGCCTGTGATGAATGGTGTCAAATTGGTTACTAATCTTAAAATGAAAACTCAAACAGCTTCAACACCCATTTTATTCATTACCACACAAGATCTTTCTTTACTTGAAAAGTTAGAAGAATACCCCATGTTTGATGCTGTACTTGCTAAGCCAATAAATAAAGAATTGTTTTATCGTGCTATAAATCAATTTTCTTTATCAAACAGAGAAAAAACTAGCGCATAAGCATTGTAATATAGTGCTAAATTCTATTATTCTTTAGCATTAATAATTACAAATAGCTTTAACATGACAGAACAAATAATAAACACCATAAAACAAGCCGTACACACTATTGCAGATTATCCAAAAGCAGGCATTTTATTTCGAGATGTCACCGGGATTTTAGATGATGCTGAAGCTTTCTCTTTAACGATTAATTTATTAAAATCTCAGTTTGAAAACCAAGGATTTACCAAAGTTGTTGGTACTGAAGCTCGCGGTTTTCTATTTGGTGCTCCGCTAGCTTTAGCCCTCGGAGTAGGGTTTGTACCGGTAAGAAAACCAGGGAAATTACCAAGAGCAACATATGCTCAAGATTATCAACTGGAATATGGTACAGATACGTTAGAGATTCACCAAGATGCTTTAACGAAAGATGATAATGTATTAATCGTTGACGATTTACTGGCAACAGGCGGTACTATTGAAGCGACTACGACCTTAATTAGAAAGTTGGGGGCAACCACTACTCAAGCCGCATTTGTTATTTCTTTGCCAGACTTAGGTGGCGAAGCAAAGCTCAAATCTTTAGGTTTAACCGTCAGTGCACTATTAGAGTACGAAGGCGACTAGGACAACATATGAGTTATCAAGTATTAGCAAGAAAGTGGCGGCCGAAATCTTTTCAAGAATTGATGGGGCAAGAACATGTTGTTGCTGTATTAACTAATGCTCTTGAGCAACAACGCTTGCATCATGCTTATTTATTTACCGGTACACGTGGTGTTGGTAAAACGACAATTGCACGAATTTTTGCCAAAAGTTTAAATTGTGATACTGGTGTAACATCAACCCCTTGTGGGATCTGTGATACATGTCTTGATATTGATCAAGGCAGATTTGTCGACTTATTAGAAATTGACGCGGCATCTCGCACTAAGGTTGATGATACTCGAGAGATACTTGATAACGTGCAATATGCGCCTACTAGAGGGCGTTACAAAGTCTATTTGATAGATGAAGTACATATGCTTTCTCGCAGTAGTTTTAATGCATTGCTAAAAACATTAGAGGAACCGCCAGAGCATGTTAAGTTCATCTTAGCTACGACTGATCCTCAGAAACTACCGGTCACGGTTTTATCTCGGTGTTTACAGTTTCATTTGAAAGCTTTAGCTGTACCTCAAATTGAACAGCAACTTAAAACAATATTAGCTGCCGAAAAAGTTACTTTTGAAGATAGAGCGGTTACCTTATTAGCAAAAGCAGCGCGTGGTAGCATGCGAGACTCATTAAGTTTAACTGACCAAGCTATTGCACAAGGGAAAGGTAATATCATCTCAGCCAATGTGCAACAAATGTTAGGTGGAGTTGATGGTAATTGGGTCTTTAAAATATTGATAGCCTTATTAAAACAAGATGCACAATCATTGATGCAACTTTCTTTAGAAATTGCTTCATATGCCCCTAATTACAGTCGCTTAATGGCTGATCTTATTCAGTTATTACATCAAGTAGCAATGGCACAAATTGTTGATAGGCACTTTGATCTATCTCCTGAGCATAATCAGCTGTTACAAAAATTCTGCCAAGCCTTGTCGCCAGAGGATGTGCAGCTTTATTATCAAATAGTTTTAACTGGCCGAAAAGATCTACCTTATACAGGAGATGAGCAGGCAGCATTTGATATGGTGTTACTACGGATGTTTGCTTTTAAACCTCAGCTTAATGTTTTAGATAATAAAACTGCTGTTAATGAAAAAACCGTGGGAGTTGATTTTGACCAAATTCAGCTTGCTGACACAGAAATAACACTAGATAATTCGCTAGTTCATTCATCATCAGAGAGCGATGTTTCACAAGCTGTAGAGCCCTTAACTGAAGATAGCAATGATGGTATCAATGAAGCCATTGCTGAAACACCTAATGAAGTGCAACTCACAGAGCAAATGCAGGAAATTGAACAACAAGCTCAGCAACTAGTTTCTGATGTTCATTCTGAAAAAACTCTAGCCGAAAAAAATCTACTTGATAGTGCTGGTTCAGAATCCATTGTGGTTAGTGAAAGTATTGATAATGAAGTTGTTGTCAAAGATAGCCCCAATGAAAAGGTTCTTATTTCTCAGACTGATGATCAACCTAAAGAAAAAATAGAAACAATTGAAAATGCGACATCGCCTTTAAATAAGCCGTTGGAAGAGTTAGCGATTAACTCATCGCCTATTGAATCTGTGCTCGCTAGTCGAAATATGCTACGAAGTCGAAAAAAAGCACTGGAGACCGAAGGAAAAAAGTCTAGTGGCGCGAGTCAGCGTCATGAAAATCAAGCATTAGAAAGTGATGATAGCGTTGATGAAAAAATAGTCAAAGCTAAACCGAAAGATGTACCTGATATTGAAACAGTACCTGACCAGCCTTATACGCCCGACGTGATTAATCCAGCTGAAGTAAGACGTGCTAATCAAGTTGATAAATGGGCAAATATGATTGATAGCATGGAATTAACTGGACGATTAAGGCAACTCGCTATTCATTCAACAATCTGTGATAACTCAACCGATGAATTATTGGTGTTGAAATTAGATCAGTCGACAAAACATTTGAAAACAGAATTTGCTCATAAACAACTTGAAACACATTTATCGCAATTATTAGCACGAAACATTACCGTTGAACTAGAGTTGGTTGAACAAACCAAGGATGATCCTTTTCAGATCCAAACAGATATAAATGACAAACGATATGATTACGCGAAGGAGTTACTGGCAAATGATGAAATTATCATCGCTTTACAAAGTGATTTTCAAGCACAAATTAATGAAGAAAGTATAACAGCAAGGTAAATATCATTGAGTAAAATAATTCATTGAACTTTACTCAATTTAGCTCTATCTTTGGCGCAACAAAATTTAGGAGAAAATAATATGATGAAAGGTGGCATGGGCAACTTAATGAAGCAAGCCCAACAAATGCAAGCAAAAATGGCTAAAGCTCAAGAAGAGTTAGCCAAAATGGAAGTGGTTGGCGAAGCTGGCGCAGGTATGGTAAAAGTTACTATGACAGGTAGCCATAGTGTTCGTAAAGTTGAGCTTGACGATAGCTTAATGGAAGATGATAAAGATATGATTGAAGACTTATTAGCTGCGGCAGTTAATGACGCTGTGCGTCGTGTCGAAGAGCAAAATAAAGATAAAATGGGTTCTTTAACTGGTGGTATGCAGTTGCCCCCAGGGATGAAAATGCCATTTTAATTTCTTTAAAATAGTAAGTTAAGACTAAAATGCCGATTGTAAATCGGTTTTTTAGTCTCTAATAATTAAAAATACTAACTCTCTAACAACTTTGCTTTGACCACATAACGCAAGCTGCTACCTGCTTCTAGCGCTTTAAATGGGTAACAAGTGACTAAGGTAAGCTCAGGCTCATCGTTCACAAGAAGTGGTTCTTGATCACTATCAACAATAGTAATTTCTTCTACTTGATATAAATGATTTATACCTTTGTTATCACTTAACATAATTATATCTTTCATTTGAATCTCCTCTAGAAAAGCAAAATGACTATCTCTGTGCCCAGCAATAACAATGGGTGATAATCGATCAAGTGTTGAAAATTGGTGATATATGCCAGCGGAGAAAGCTAAAGTACTTGGATCTACTCCCATTAACACGACAAGTTGACGTTTTAGTCTAGGCAATGTCATTTTGGCTACAGGGTAGGTATCGGCCCAAGGCCATGGTGATACAGGTTGTTTTTTTATGCTAGCCTGCTGCCAACTGAATAAAATGAGCTGCTGCGATAGCCATGCTTTACTAGGTAACCACAGGCTATTAAGCATAAGAAATAAGGTAAACAAAATGACAATATTGCTCAGGCTTAATTTTCGTTTTAGCCATTTCATTTATTACTGGCTCTCTTATATGCCAAAGTTATCAATAATAAAATGAAAGCAAACAATAATTGGCGCTGCCATTCTAAAGACGTTTGTGGGAATGGTGTTTTCACGGAAGCTTGATTTTGCTGAGTCAATTTACTGGTATTAGTACGGTCTACTTCTGGTTGCTTTTCAATAGCAATAAAGCTGCTATAAGGGGAAATAACTTGATGCTGTAATGAAGTCTGTAGTACTTTTTCTTTAACAATATTCACATCCTTACCTAAAACTAAACTATCGAGTAAATCTTCAATTTTTGCTCGTGCCCATACGGTGGCTATGTTTTTACTTGGTAAAATATCTGTTAAATCAACTTCTTGATACCAGCCTTGCTCAGTAACATCTCCAAACAGTTGAACGCTGCTCGGTAATTCTTTAGTTTTAAAACTAAGTAAAATAGGCTCACCTAAGTAAACGTCGGGTAATTGCTGAGGAAATTGCTCAATAGAAGCTAAATGTAACGGTTGAAATTGTACGGATAAATTGCGTAATGCGGGTTGGCTGATTTTGGTTAACAAAGCAGACATTTTTTGTTGTACTTCACTTATATCACCAATATAAGTGTAACTTCCTCGACCAAATTGTGCCGCTTTTCTCATAAAATAGCCATTTGGCGCATCGCCAATCCCAACGGTAAATATACGAGGCAAATCATGTGTTTGATGAATTAATTTAAATAGTTCAACTTCATTACTTACTGCGCCATCGGTGATAAAAAGAATTTGGCGTAAGGCATTTTTTATTTGTTTCTTAGCCATAGACATTGATAGTGCTTGATGAAGAGGACGATACATTTCAGTTCCACCATCGGCACTGAGTTGTTCTATAAACTGTTTTGCCTGCCTAATATGCTTAGGACTTGCCATTACCGTGTTGTTGAATAAACGCTGGCTAGAAGATGAAAATGCAATTAAATTAAAGCTATCCTTTGGTGTGAGAGTATTTAAGGCAAATAATAAACTTTTTTTAGCTTGGATTATTGATTGCCCCTGCATTGACCCAGATGTATCAATAATAAAGGTAATATCACGCTCAGGTATGTTATCGCTACCCTGTGTTGGTGGCATTAACATCAACAGAGTAAATTGCTCGTCATCGATACTTTCCTTAAATACACTCAGTGTTGGCTCTTTGTTTGGCTCAGGAAACCACTCCAAGATAAAGTCTTTATTCATTGGTACCTGTATATTATTTAGGTTGATTTGAACAACCTGATGCGCTGGTTGAGCCGTGTTTTGAGAAACTAATGAAGCACTTTCTTGTCCGGTATTTAGTTTTATTGCATGTGATGGACTATTAATTTTTTCTAATGCGATACCTGCATTAAGCTTTACTTTGATTTGAATTGGGTTCGTTGTATCTAATAGGGGATGATTGTAACTGCTTGAAATTAAATCGACTGGAGAGTTAGGTTTTAGATCAGGAGTATAGCGTGGTGTTATTTTCATAGGAAAGCGCAGGCTAAAACGACCTGCTTGGTAATCAATGGTTTGAATGTACTTTAAAGTAATAGTGATTTGTTCATTGGGCGCTATATTAGCGATATTATTGGTAAAAATATTCGCTCGATGTTGAGTAACTAAACTGGCCGTTATCCCTTTTGCTTGGGCTTGTTGAAACATGCGTTTTGCTTGTACACGTTCCATGATAGTCCCCTCAATGACTCGTTCTCCAATTTGTATGCGTAAGTAATTTACTGCAGCATTATCTGGTAAAGGGAAGGCATAAGTGCCATTTAAATATTCATTATTTTGATTTAAGAAAGACTGTTTTAATGTGGTGCTGGCAATCATACCGTTGATGTTAAAATCAACTTGAGATTGTAATAACGAAGCTGCAATTAACGACTCACCTTGTTGACTAAAAAGCAATTGACCACTGCCTAACTGTTCATAATCAAAAGCAGGTTCGGTAGCTGTTTGAGCGAGTAACTTATTCCCCCAAAATAAACAAGTAGCACTAAATAATATAATGGCTAGATAAGTGATTGGTGACGTTTTTCGTCGAGTACGATAAAAGGAATCATGGTAAATAGATAACTTATCTTTAGGTTTTTTCTTGATCACAATGTTTTCTCCATTAACTTGATAATGGTTAGTAAAACAAAAGAACAAGTTATTACCCGGTCGAAATTATGACTAGGTGCTGACCAAATCAGGCAGAATTATGGCAACTAGAAAGTGAACGTTTTCAGGTATTACTTTTTATATTTTCCCCCTATTTTGTACTACGGTTACTGTGCCTTTCATTTTCGGGTGAGGACCACATTCATAAGAATATTTACCTACTTTATAAAAGCTACGTTTATAAATTTCATCAGGAAAAAAATATTCAGGCTCTTCTGTATCAAACTGTTTAAACCAAACACTATGGTATTGTCTTTTTTCAATATTTTTCCATATAACCGTATCGCCAACCTCAATTGTGATTTGAGCAGGGATAAACTTCATTTTATAAGTCTCTACAATCACTTCTTTTGATGAACTAGAAAAGCTGATTAATAGCATTGAAATTATCATTAACATTCGGATCATTTTCTAGTTTCCCTGACTGATGTATCTAATGGTGTGATGTTTTTTATCTGGATTTCTACTTCTTTAAACTTTCCTGCCGGACGGTCAACTTCAACTGCTTTTTCGCCATTAACCCAAGAGAGCAAACTTCCCTCAGGGTTATCTTTTTGCACGTTACTACAGGCTGAAATACATTGTACACATTGAGTGCAGGTAAACTTTGCTCGTTTCATGTTTCTGGTAGGCAAACGCATTGGACAAGCTTGATCGCAAGGTTTATTGGTGGATTGTAAGCTACATTCCCGACAGGCTTTTGCTCGATTTCGGTCAAATTTAACAATCATGGCTTTTTTATTTGCCATCCAAATTAAACTTTGAAAAAGTCCTAGCGCACAACCAAATTTACAAAAGATATGACGAGCAAAAATAAAGTCAGCGGTAAATACAATGGTAGCAGCGGTAATAAAAATGCTTGAACCAAAACCTAAATTGAAATGAACTAAATCGACTAATAAGTTTTTTGGATCAAGCAAGTAACTTAATAGACCCACCGACCAAATAAAGGCCATAGCCAAAGCAGCACTTATTACAATTAATTTAGGAAGTAAGCCTTTATTAACTTTACTTGCCTTCTCCCACAGAGTTACACGGTTGAGCTGCTTAAGCATTAAGTCATTGATTAACTCTACCACAGAGAAGTGAGGGCATAACCAACCACAATAAATACGACCATATTTCCAAATCAAAACAAAAGATATCGCAATAAATGCAATTGCTGGAATCAATACTCGGCTAAATATTTTTATTGCAGCATCAATACTGTCACCACCGCCATGCAAAATAGAGTCAATGCTAATGGTCCAAGCTTGACCAAAAATAATAAAATGTCCTAGCTCAAAATCAAAACGAAAAATATTTAATAACGGAGCAAATATAAATAATATAAAAAAGCCAAGTTTAGTGAGCGTTCTAGTTTGTTGTAGGCTCATGAATAAATCTAATTAGAGGAGGATAAGGAAATTGTAGCGTTTTATTTTTAAACCTACTTTAATCTAAATCAGTAAAATATCTGAAAACTGTTATGAAATTAAGACGCAAACTTTCAGCTTTTTATACTGTATTTATCATTAACTATTATGACTGAGGTGACTCTCGCTTGAAATATAAACGAGCTTAGCAAAAGTAGAATGTTGTTGATGAGTACTGTGAGCAGTTGATGAATTTAAATTAATTTATATTCATCCTTTCATCATAATAGTACCAAAGAAGGCACTAAATGGTTCACTCCTTTATCATTTATTTAAGCAGCACTTCTTAGAGGGGCTAATTCGATGAAGTTTTTTAAATGGTTCGCCTTTACATTGGCGGTTATGGTTTTTTGGTTAGTAGTTAATGTAGTCAGTACTAAGCAAGGTTGGTTTAGTCACGCAATTGCGCCGTTAAAAAATAACAGCGTCTTTATGGAAAAAACTAAAAAATCTATCCATGACACATTAAAGGGGAATGTCGTCATGCTCCTTATTGAAAATGGTAACATAATCGATGAGTACACACTTTCAAAAGGAGAAAGTGTAAACAGAGATAGCATTTTTGGTGTTTCTTCATTAGGGAAGTGGGTTGCAGCAATGGGGATTATGACGCTTGTTGAGCAAGGTCGGTTAGACTTAGATAAACCAGTTTCGGTATATTTAACACGCTGGCAATTACCAAAAAGTCAGTTTGATAACAGCGGCGTAACTATTAGGCGCTTACTAAGTCATACCGCAGGAATAACGGATGGTTTAGGACATAATGGTTTTGCAACTCGTGGACAGGTTCAGCCGTTAACGGATCATTTAACTAGAGCTCTTGATGGCGATGAAGGTGCTGATGGCAGAGTGATGGTTGGTATACAACCGGGCAGCAAGTTTCAATATTCGGGGGGAAGTTATAATTTGCTACAACTGATTGTTGAAGAAGTATCAGGCATGTCTTTTGAAGACTATATGACAGAAGCTGTTTTTACCCCATTAGGTATGAATAGTACTAGCTATAGACACGATAATGTTGAAAATTTAGCGCAATACTTTGATGAAAACGGCGAAGTTAGAGCATATCCATTTTATACCTCATTAGCGGCAACTGGCTTATATAGTAGCGCGAATGATTTGCATAAATTGGTTAGGCTACATTTACCCGTTCAAGTACAAGAGTCTAGCTCAAATCCTATTCTTTCTCAGCTATCACTCAAAGAAATGAGAACACCTCACGCATCAAATACAGGCATAGACATATGGGGTTTAGGGGTAATGTTATTTGCTCCCAATAATGACGACGACTTTATTATTGGCCATGGCGGCAGCTCACCATCACTGAACGCTAGCATGCGATTGAATCCATCAAATGGCAATGCCATTATTGTCTTGGAAACAGGTAATAAGTTTTTAGCTGCGGATACTGCTACGCAGTGGACGTTGTGGGAAACAGGAAATCCAGACATTTATATGCTAAAAAATATGATCCCTGTAATGTTATCTCGCGTGCTGATTGGTTGTGTATTGATATTTATTGTGAGCCTTATTATTGCTTGGCGAAGAAGAGGTTGAAGCGTCAATCAAGTCGTGCCGTTCAATGTTATTGGTATCAACATTCTAGTTTATACATTCTCTACTAATTTCCCACTTTTGCTCAATTATTCCCTTGTCAGGGAATAATTGACATTCCAATAAGAACCTACTAATAAAATACCTATAAAAATCAATGGATAATGGTTTGGCATAAAATTCGCTATTTACTTATCATCGCTTAACGATTGATTTTAATATTATGGATTTAACCGCAACACTTAATACCACACCAAGTAAAGTAAGTAAGAAATTAATAATCAGCTTTTTAGTTGTAGCATTAGTATTGATTTGTATTTTGGGATTATTTTCACTTAAGAGTGAACCAAAAATACCAAGTGAAACTTTACGTATTGCCACGATTAAAAAAGGCGATTTTAGTGTGAAAGTTGATGGGTACGGTCGCCTTAGGGCTAAACATCAACGATTATTAACCAGCCAATCACAAGCTATTGTTGAAAGCATTCAGCTTTATCCCGGCGCAATCGTTGTTAAAGACAGCATAATTCTAACCCTCTCTGATCCTAATCTTGAGCAAGAAGTTGTTAATGCTCGTTTAGAACTTGCCCGTCAGTATGCAGAATTTAAAGAGCAAAAAATTTCTCATAAAAGTCAATTATTAGAAAGAGATGCACAAATTGCCTTATTAAAAAGTGATTTGGAAAATTCACAATTACGATTGGAAGCAGAGCAAAAACTAGTGAAAAAAGGCATTGTTAGCATGCTTGATTTTAAACGTACACAACTTAATGTTCGTCAGCTAAAACAAAGATTAAAAATTGAGTATCTGCGCCAAGAACAATTAAAAGAAATGCAAAAAGAGCGATTAAAGATCAGTAAAGACTTAATCACTCAATTCGAACTTAACTTTAAGACAATTAATAACCGTTTTAGCCGTCTAACTGTAAGGGCTGGACTCGAAGGGGTGTTACAAACTTTGCCGGTTGAAATAGGTCAAAGTGTTATGCCAGGTACACAACTAGCGACAGTCGGCTCAGTAAAGCAATTAGTTGCCGAGCTTAGAGTACAACAAAATCAGGCTGACCAAATTGCCATAGGCATGTCTGCCGTTATCAGCACTTTTGGCGCAAAAATTTCAGCTAAAGTGCTGCGTATTGATCCTGTAGTAACGGATGGTCGAGTGATTATTGAACTTGATTTGTTAGGCAAGCTCCCTGTAAATGCCCGTCCCGACTTAACAGTTGAAGGCAAAATTCAAGTAAAAACAATTGAAAATACACTGTACGTAGAACAACCACAAGACGCTTTTAGTTTCAAAAATAAAGATATTTTTAAATTAGCCAACGACGAAAAAACAGCCCTACTGACCCCCATTGAATTTGGTACACTTTCAGGTAATACCATCGAAGTGATTAATGGTGCTCAAGCAGGGGAAAAAATTATTATTTCAGATATGGCTCAATGGCATAACAGCCAAAAATTATTAATAGCTGAATAATCATTTAATCCAATTAACAAATTTATCCCTTAAGGAAGCATAATGAATACAGACAATAGCGATAAGAGCATCATCATTTCTTTAAAAAACTTATCTAAGCACTATACGAACTCTGAGATTGAAATTCAGGCATTAAATAATATCAACTTAGAGATTTGTAGAGGCGATTACTTATCAATAAGTGGCCCTTCAGGTTGTGGGAAATCGACATTATTATCAATTTTAGGTTTATTAGATTCACCCAGCCAAGGGGATTATTTCATAGAAAATGTTGATACCAATGCACTCTCAATGGATCAACAAGCAGAGTTAAGAAACCTGCATATTGGCTTTGTTTTTCAATCTTTTAACCTTATTGATGAACTCAGTGTCTTTGATAATGTCGCTTTGCCATTAACTTATCGTGAAGATGCACTAAATAAAGCCGAAATAGAAAAGCGTGTTATTGAGGCATTAGCCCAAGTAGAGATGGAGCATCGTCAGGGGCATAAACCTAACCAACTTTCAGGGGGGCAACAGCAACGAGTCGCTATAGCTAGAGCATTAGCAGGTGCACCGACAATATTATTAGTTGATGAACCAACGGGTAACTTAGACTCTAAAAATGGTGATGCGGTAATGGATTTGCTTAATGACTTAAATAAAAAAGGCACGACCATTTGCATGGTTACTCACGATGTTCGTTATGCTGGGCATGCAAATAAACAGGTACGTTTATTAGATGGCAAAGTGGTTGAACTTTCAACGGTCAATGAAAACACTACATCAACTGGCTCAACATCTGAAAGTATTGCTCAGCAGGCTGTATCATCATGAGTGCATTAATTCGAATAAAAAGTCAGTTTTCTCTGGCCTATAAGTCATTAAAAAGTGCACCCGGTTTTGTTGCCTCAGTCATACTTACTATGTCTTTGACCTTGGCGACTTTATTTGTGACATTTTCATTAGTAAATGCCTACTTCTTCAAACCGTTAAACGTACTTGATGAAAAAAATCTTTATGTTGTTGAGCAAGAGACCAGCACCATTAGTGGCGTTCGCTCAGGCTTCCAAAGCTATAAATCCATTGTGCATTGGTACAAAACTCAAAGTAGTTTTGACAAGTTAACCCCTGTCAGTCTCGAGCACATGATGTTTACTAACTTACCTGGTGAGCCAAAAGTTGTTGTTACTTTCGCCACACCTGATTATTACGACATTTTTAATGTACCAATTATTTTAGGACAAAACTTTTCTCCAGATTTAAAACTTGAGCAAGCATCTGACGAAGTGATGATTTCCGAAAAATTTTGGCAAAAACACTTTAATAAAGACCCTAATGTAATAGGGAAAACACTGAATGATGGACAGCGTTTATTCAAAATTATTGGCGTTATTGCCGACACCTTTGAACCGCCTTATATGTTTTATGAGGGGCAGTCGGAGTTATGGATGCATTTTAGTTCTGATCGACGCTTCTTAAATAAATGG
>Ga0105359_10003695_pt1 | contig 12413 bp, 10 predicted proteins | sample GOMGulsemesocosm_6_FD_83659 | JGI IMG/M metagenome (GOLD analysis project Ga0105359, IMG submission 83659) | Methane-oxidizing microbial communities from mesocosms in the Gulf of Mexico - GOM8C Gulf of Mexico | ecosystem: Environmental > Aquatic > Marine > Cold seeps | place: Gulf of Mexico... | reverse complement strand
TAAGGCGGCGCGACACTTGACGATAGAATGGAAGGGTCGAACTACAGAGGATCGAGCGCTTAGGCATCGCCCTCCACAGGCAGCAGAGGCTGCTGGCGCTCGAACCGACGAATAATCGACAGAGCCGCCAGCACCACCAACGCCATGAGCGCAACGGACAGTAGGTACGGGCTGTGCACATCGATGGCCACAAACATGAACCCACTGGCACTGGTACCAATGGCGCGCCCCAGGGTGCCTGCCGAGGAGAACACACCCAACACCATGCCGCGGTTACTGCTGTCGGCACACTGCGAGACCAGGCTTTGCAGGGACGTCACCATCAACGAAGCGGATGCCGCCTGTAACGCCAAACACAGCATCACCCAAACAACACTGCCCGCGTCCCCGGCCAGGGGGAATTGCACCATGCCGATGGCAAAACCAATGGCTCCGGCAATCACCAGTTTTTGCTCACCAAAGCGGCGGGTCAGCGGACCAATCAAACCAGCCTGCATGATGACCATGCTGATACCCGCCACCAACAGCAGCGGCACCAGGCTTTTGGGCCCTGAGGCAACGCCGGTTGCGCTCGCCCAGAGTGGGAAAATGGCCTCAGCCAAACCCGCCGCGATGTTGTACAACAAACCGGCGACAATCAACGCCGACAGTATCTCCTGCTTTGCGACCAGCGCGATGGCGCGGAGTCGGCCAACATTTTTTTCACTGCGGGCTTGACGCATCTGCTCGGTGGTTACGCTCTCTTTCAAAAACACCATCACCATGCACAGCGCCGCAAAGGACAAACACGCAGAAACCAACGCCGGTAATTTTAAGTTGGCGGTGGCAAAATCATCACCGGCCAAAGAGGCACCCAGTATCGGCCCAATCACAAAACCCAAACCCAAAGCCGCACCAATCAACCCCATCGCCTTGGCACGATTCTCAGGTGTCGAAACATCGGTAACATACGCTTGTGCGGCGGCGACATTACCGGCCATCAAACCGCCCAACAAACGACTCAAGGCGATCATCAATACCGTATCGGCAAACGCCAACATGATATAGCCAGCAATGGCACCAAACATACTCAGCATAAGGATCGGTTTGCGACCATAACAATCTGATAGACGCCCCAGTACCGGCGTACTGATCAACATACCAATCACGTAGAGCGCCATACACAAAGTCGATATTTCAGCGCCAGCCCCAAGCTGTAAAGCATAGAACGCCATGATCGGCACCATTACGCCAAAACCCACCATATCCAGCAAAATTACAAAAAATGCGACGTACATAGAGATGAACCCCCTAACCTTTAATGCTAAAAATATTTTATGCGTCCCGCCAACGGGTATTCGCCGCCAACAAAGACACCGGCATCAGCAACAGCCCTGCCACCACGAACACCCAGTCAACACCCGCGTTCATCAACACCCAGGCCAAACACACAGGCCCTAGCGTTTGCCCCACCCGAAAAACCAAGCTGTTAAGAATCACATAACTACCGGTCATGCCCTCAGGCGCTAAGCGGGTATAGAGCGCGACCATCGATGGAATGCAACAGCCGTGCGCCAACCCCAGTAACGCCACCGAAAAAACCATGTGCCATAACGTTGTGCCGCCCTGTAGCAATAACAAAGCTACGCCGTAAAAGAACAATGCACTGGCGAGTACTCGATTAAACCCAAAGCGTTGGTGCAAGCGACCCAACGACATCGACACGGTCCCTACCATGATGGAGAACAACACCAACTGCAGGCCAATAAATACGGCAGAGGAAACACGATAGTGTTTCGATAAAACATCTATTTGTAGCGCTTCGGAAAATGTTTCGTTCATCAACAGCGAGAAAAAAGATAAAAAAGCGCCGGAGAAAACAAAAAACACGGTGAAATTGATAACCGAAAGCAGCAATACACGGCGATTAGATAAAGAACCCAAGAACTGGCGCACATACGCCTTAAGACTCAGTGGGGATAACGGCTCTGGGTAGCGCAGGTAAACATGTACATAGAAACCGATCGGCAGTGCCAACGCGGATAAGAAAAAGGGATAGCGCCAATCTATTGCGCCCAGCACCCCACCCATAAACGGGTAGAACATCATACCCATGCTGGTGGCCGCCATGTTCCAACCGAAGTAACGAATGCGGTCTGGCCCCGTGTACAGGTCAGACAGCATGGTGACGGCTAACGAACCCAAAGCCGCAGCACCGCAGCCTTGCACAAAGCGCAGCAACAGTAATGGCGCAAAGCCATCGCAAAATCCACAGGCTATACCCGTGACACCAAAAACCAACAGTGAAGGCGTCAACACCGAGCGGCGCCCCACCTTGTCAGCCAGTAACCCGATAAACGGTGCGACCAGAATCGAGCCAAAGGCAAAGGCAGCAATCAGATAAGCTGCCCGAGCGTCACTGACACCCAAGCCATCGGCAATCGCCGGCAGAGCGGGAACAATACTAAAGATACCCGCCATGCCCAGACTGGAAGACAAAAAGATGCCCAACAACAATCGATTCATCTAGTGTGTCTCAAATCGATTCATCTAAAGCGCCTCAGAGCGATTTATCTAATGAGCCTCAGCGTTGAAATAACTCGGAGACATTGTGGAGTGCAGTTGGGTTGCTGAGCAAGGCGCCCCGCAGCGAGATCCCGAGACATACCGTATAGGTAGGCGAGGGGCGAGCGAGGACGCAACGCCGCTCAGCGCCCAACAGCGCGCCACAATTTAGTGTTCCTCGAGTAGGCGACCCATATTGCTAAACTTATCCTTAATGCCGCAAGAGCGCAGCGCATGCCAAACAGTGGCGACATTGATCGGCAACACCGGTTTGGCGAGTGCCTTTTCCATTGCGGGAAATACGCCCACGGTGGACAGATTAGTACCCACCTGCACAATCGCGTCAACGTCGTCGCCGTCAACTTCACGCACTAGGTCCAGCACCTGTTTTTCCGGCAGCAGGGCAATGGCGTCGTGCGCATTTTCACAGCGCAAACCCACTAAGTGCTTTATCTCGTAACCTGCGTCCTCAAAGAACAAGCGCACGTTTTTATCACCAACAGGCTGATAAGGGGTAATAATGGATATTTTTTTATTGGTATTACCCGCAACGCCCAAGGCTTCCAGTGATGAGATCACCGCATTGGCACCGGTGGTTAAACCCACATCACTGCCGACGGCTTCCTGAATACGATCGACAAAACCATCATTGCCTTTAATGCCGCCCCAGAAGGTTTCCGCCGACATGCCCATCATCACGTGATCGGGTTTACAGGTCATTAACGACTCAATGGATGAACTAATGGTCTCGCGTAACATTTCCAAGAATCTCATGAAATTCTCATCGGTACTCAAGTCGGCGTGCTCGATCATGAAGCGTGAGAAATGCCAACTAACCCCACGGGGAATCAAACGCTGGCAGTCGTATTCAACCGATGTATTGGTCGACGGAATGATCACGCCAATCTTGGCTCGGTGACCAATGTAATTATCTTGGTGGCCATCGGTCTTCTGATCACGATCTCGGGTTTTCATTAGATCAATTGAATCGGGGAAACTCATGACAAATCCTTTACGTTATTAGGGTGCAGAAAAACTCTCACGCACACTGCTGATCATGGCGCGCTCCATCAAAAAGGCTTTCGCCTTGACGGGATCTGCGGCGGTTTCCATGAAGTTTTTCTGCCGCTTGGCCTGTACATCTGTGTCGGTCGACTCCATTAATTTTTTATTGTTAATGGTGTGTTCCTGCACAAATCGCACAGCCAAGTCTTTGCGCTGACGATCGTAGTGTTCGAACTCACGCTGATAGTCGCCGCCTTCTTTGGCCAATCGAATCAACCGCTCGGCAAGATTAAAGGCATCGTGCAGGCCGCCGTTCATACCCATGCCGCCCAGCGGGTTATTGATGTGACAGGCATCGCCCATAAGCGCCATACGCCCCTGGTGATAGGTATTGGCAACCCGCTGATTAACACCGTAGAGCGTGCGGTGGCCAATATCGAAATCACCCTCCTTATTGTGCAGACGATGCAAGCGCTGTTGAATAAAGTCATCGGAGAGCAAACGTTCTTCGTCTTTCAAGTCTTCCGGCGTGGTTGGAAACAATACCCGCCAGAGCTTTTCTGTGCGCAAAATCACACACCATTCATCGGGGTCCGAGACATAATTCACATAGGAGAAGTCGTCAAAGACGTCCTCAAAAGGGAAGTCAGTACTGACGACTAGGAATTTCTCATCGTAGGTAAAACCCTGAAACTCAATGCCAGCCGACTTTCTAATATTACTGCGTGCGCCTTCGGCCCCTACAACAAAGGCTCCTCGAAAGGTTTGTTCACCCTCGGGCGTCGACACCAACACGTCAACACCATCACCACACTCACTAAAGCTTTTCACCTCATGGGCAAAGCGAATATCCACACAGTCGTAGGCTTTTAGCTGATCGTGAATCAAATAGGTTAATTCATACTGCTCTAGCTGCAGGCGAAACGGGTTCTGCGTTTCGTCGGCCAGCAACCTCATATCAAACGTCGCCACCTCATTGGTGCGACGGTCGCGGTACTGATAGCGATCGGCAATCAGCCCTTTATCAATCATCTGCCGATGCACTCTGCTGTCCAGCGCCTGAATCATATCCAGCGAGGGCGGGTGAAAGGTGGATGCGCGCAAATCAATCGGTAGCGTTTCATCACGTTCTAGTAGCAGCGTCGGCACACCCGCTTTTGCCAGTGACAATGCCAACACGGCACCCGACGGCCCAAAGCCAGCAATAATAATGGGATCAGAGATTTTCATGACGTTCGTTGAATTCCTTTAACACACAGACGGTGCGGTTTAACCCGCAAGCTGATTTAACTGGATTGAAGGGCGTTGATGACCTGCTGAACAGGCTGAACGTCAGCGTATTTTGCGTGCATGTCAAACAAGTTCGCCGCGTGCGCATCGGGGTTGCGGTCGCCCACGGCTTCTTCAGCCACGATGACCGCATAGTTATTTTGCAGGCCATCCACCACCGTCGCCCGAACGCAACCACTGGTGGTTAAACCGGTAACAACAATCGAGTCCACACCCAACGCCTTAAGCTGCGCATCAAGATTCGTTTTAAAGAATGCACTGGCCCACTGCTTTTCAATCAGTACTTCACCGGTCAGCATCGCCAAACGTCCATCAATTTTCACCCAGTCTGATTCGGGCGTCAGTAGATTAAGCGCATTTATGCGCTGGCGAAAAACACGCGCCTGAGCTTCGTTGTGGTACACCACCGTGGTGAAAAATATAGGTAATGCCTGCGCACGAAAGATCTCGAGCAACTGTTTATTAGCGGCCACCACGTCGGGGCAATCTGTACCCAGCGGGCACTCGGAGTGGGTAAACCCGTTAATCATGTCGACAAGTACAAGTGCGGGTTTGCCCCCTAGGCCGAGCGAATTTCTATCGAGGTCCATCGCTGAATTCCATATTAGTAGGTTTACAATTTCAAAAGAGGCCGTCGTATTTAGGTGAAGAAATCACGCAATATATTGGCCACGGCATCGCCCTGTCGCTCACAGGCGTAGGTTTTACCCTGTCGCGGCCCTGCCACTTTGCGTCCGTTAGCGAGGTGTTTTACGGTGTTATCCAAACCAGAGAACAACGGATCCAGATCACCGGCAAAGACCATAGACGGGCAGATAACACGCGCCAACAAGGCGGCGTAGTCCAGTTCGCTAACGGCTCGATACGATTCGCCATAATTTTCACCTGACTGCCACGCCAAGAGCACCTCACGCTGAATCAACGCCAGAGGCGCGCTATCATCCTTGGCTTGAATACGTCGCCACATCGCCAGTAAATGGTGACCATCGCCCTGCAACTCAATCGTCGTAGCCTTGCTCGGTAATGTCGCCTGTTGTTCGGCGCTTAACAGCGTCGGGCCAGACAGCGCCAGCGAGGCAACACAATCCGGCGCATCAGCGGCCAGTTGAGTGGCGACCGTAGCGCCGGTGTGATGCCCAAAAACAAAACAGGGTTGAGTCATAAATGCGCGCAGAAACTCCGCCATCACCGCCGCCGCGCCAGCCACTGTAAAACCACTTTCTAGCGCATCACTCTGGCCGAAGCCCGGTGTGTCGGGCGCCAACATATAAAACTCCTCGGCCAGTGCCGTCATTAAGGTTTCGTACATTGCCGAGGAACTGGGGCTTTGGTGTAACAACAGTAACGGCGGATTGTCCGGAGAACCACAGCGACGGTAATGCAACTGGCCCGCAGCGCTGTCGAAATAGTGGCGCGTAATAGGCGCCTTCGGCGCGCCACCGACGAGTGACATTAGACGCTGTCCCCGAGTTCAACGCTGATCCACTTAACGTCAGTAAACTCTTCAATACTGTAAGCGCCACCGCTGCGTCCAATACCCGAGAAACCAGAGCCCCCAATCGGCGCCAGCGCATTGCTCTGGTAGGAGTGCATGCCTATGTGCACACTGCCCGCGTTAATTTCCTTCGCAGCCTTCATGCCCCACTGAATGTTTTTGGTGAGCACCGCGCCTGACAAACCAAATTCACTATCATTGGCCACCGCAATGGCTTCATCCAGAGAATCGACCGCCACCACGCTGGTCACTGGGCCAAAACTTTCTTCACGCCACACGCCTTTGTCGCGCACGGGGCTTAATAGCACCGTTGGCTGCACCACCAAACCTTCGTGAATACGACCACCGGTCAGCAACTGCGCGCCATCGGCGAGCGCCGCCTCTATGTGTGACATAACCTGATCAACGGCGCGCGCATTAATCAGCGGGCCGTAGGTGGTGAGCGGGTCGTAGAGGTCGCCAATTTTAATCGACTCAGCTTCGGCTTTTAATGCGGCGATAAAATCGTCATAGACTTCACGCTCGACAACGATGCGTGAATTGGCCATACAAATCTGTCCGCCGTGGGTAAAAATACCCTGCGCGGCAATCTTGGCGGCCTTTACAGGGTCGGCATCGCGCAGCACCAACAACGCACTCTTACCACCCAATTCAAGCTGCACGGGACGGAAACGTTCCATCGCCTGCTTGCCGATTTTAATGCCTGTTTCGGTAGAGCCGGTCAGCGCGATGCAGTCAATGCCCGCATGCGCCACCAATGCCGCACCGCATTCACTGCCACTGCCAGGTACAACACTGATCGCCGCCGCCGGAAGCCCCGCATCAACTAACAGCTGACCAAACGCCAATGCGGTTAACGGTGTTTCAGATGACGGTTTAATCACCACGCTGTTGCCTGCGGCCAGTGGAAAAGCCGTCATCTTCGCCAGTAATGCTAAGGGTGCGTTAAAAGGCGAGACCACAGCGACGACACCGAGCGGATTGCGAAACACCATCGACATCCGATCAGGACGATCGTTAGGAAATGTTTCGCCATAAAGTCGTCGCACTTCACCGGCCGCCGTACGCAGAAGGTCCACCGTGTAATTTATTTCTCCGCGCGCCTTGCTAATGGCCGAGCCACTCTCATCAATCAATGTACTGAGAAAACGCGCCTCACCTTCTGCGGCAACAATGTCGGCAGCCTTTAACAATATGGCTTCACGCTCACGTGGGGCTAGGCCACTCCACAGGGTAAAACCTTCGCGTGCTGCCACCACCGCGGCATCCACTTCCGGCTTGCCGCCACTGGCCACTTCGCTAATCACTTCGCCATTGGCCGGCGCATAGACGGGGAAGGTTTTACCGCTCTGGGCCAGCGAACGCTGACCGGCGATCATTAATGGCTGTGTCATCGCTGCTGCCTTCATCAGGATGCAGCCACTTTGTTTTTTTGTTCATCGTTTTTCTGCACATCACCAATGCCAAACTGGTTTTGCTCACAACCTTCCACCTCCATCTGTGCGGCCATCAAGCGACCTCGTTCAGCGGGAAAAGCCTGCACAATGCCCATGCCCAGCTCGCGTAAATAACGCGCGGGGTCACCCATGGTGCCCGAGGTACCACTGGCTTTTAATGCGTTTACAGCCACATCAAAACCCGCATCGGCCACCACGCCTTTACACAAACGCCAATGTTTGACGACTTCGTCTTTTGACAGCAGTGGCGGCTCAGACGTTTCCAGATCTAGCTGACGACGCAGCCACAAAATAGCGGTTTCCAAATCAACCATCATCTTGCCAATCAATTCCTGCTGAAAAGGCGCGCTGCCAAGCGGTTTGCCGGTATCTGCAAATTTTCGCTCGGTCAGATTTTTCAATGCGTGCTGATAAGCGCTGTAGGCCGTGCCCGCGTAACCGCAAACTGCCGCCATTTGATTGCCAACAAAACTGCCGCGACTCATCTGCATGCAGCGTGTAAAACCACCTGGCACCGCCATCGCGTCTTCATCGGCGACAAAGTAATTTTCAATAACAATGCCGTTTGAATTAGTACCCTTCATGCCCATGGCATCCCAAGGTGCGCGCTGACGCACCCCTTCACCTTCGCGGTCGACAAAGAAAGTGCACAGGCCTTCCGCTGTGTCGTAGCCTTCTAACGAAGCAGTCACCAGGTACTTATCCGCAATACCCGTTCCGGTACCAAACGACTTCACACCGTTGAGCAAGTAGCCGCCGTCGACTTTTTTGGCCGTGGTACTAATGGTCACCGCCGCCTTCTCCGACTTAACCGACTCGGAGGCAAAGTTCGCAAACCAATGACCATCGCGTCCCATACCGTAAAGCACTTTCTCGGCAAAGCGCTTAACCAGCGGCGCCTCTTCATCGGAGAACAAACCGGCGTCCAACGCCTCCATGGCCAACAAACCACGGGAAGCGGCACTGCAGTGGAAAAAAAACGCCAGCGCGGTGGACGGACAAGCCGAACCAAGCGCAAAACACGCCGCGGATAAATCGCGCAACGTTCCGTCGAGACCACCGTATTGCTTGGGAATAATCAAACCCAGTAAACCGGACTCACTGAACTGTTTTACATGTGGCAAATGAAACTGACCATCACGATCAACCGCGACAGCCGCCTCACGTAGGGCCGGCAATACCGTCTCAACAATTTCAGCCCGCGCTCGTTCATCGTCGCTCATTCTCTCGACGAGGTATTCACCCGTAAATTTCATTTGCCCATCCACTCAATTAGTTATATTGGCTATTCATTTAATCGCGCCAAAAGCACTCACTGTTTTTTCAACAGCTCGCGTATGTCATTGGCAGCGTCTGCACCAAGAAGCCCGCTGATCTGATGCCATACCTTGTCGACCTCAGGATCAAAAATAATGGCTTTATTGCACGCATCGCGCTCGGCAATGTCTTTCGCACTCACCGCAGCCGTTGCCGCTTCGCTAATACCCTGTTCCACCAAACCAAACCAATGGGCCAAGTACTTGCCCACCGGCGCATCAATTTTTCCAAAAGCGGCATCGGTGGCTCGCGATACAAACATCCACGGCGACATCACCGCATACTGTCGCGGGTCCAGTTGCGCGGGTGTCAACCCTTCAATCTCTTCGGCTTCCTTAAGAATTTCAGTGAGCGGGGTAAAGGCCTCGTCCATGTATTTAAGGTTTGCGCCCAAATCCAAGCGCGGAATCAAATCCAAGTGAAAGGCGCAGTGATCACCGGCGCGCACAGAATCCAAGGTGAAGTGCGGCACAGGGCTGTCGGCCGGAGTAAAAGCAAACAACATGTGGGAATCCAAACCAATCGCTGGCACCACGATGGAGCAGGTCACCAAACGCGAAAGCGCAGGTCCCTCAAAAACACGCACACAACCCACCTCACCCTCTGCGATGGGAACCACACTGATAAGTGGCATGTATGGGCCATCACCCTCACCGAATACTTCGCGTAAATCCAGCGTGCTTATTATTTTCGCTAAATTGTTCTGCCAAAGCTGATAAGGCAATGAAAGCTCACTCATGACACATCCTTAAATAATTTAATTAATCCAACGAGCAGGTGTAAATAATGGTTTACAGGCGACGCGCTGACATTGATAAAACGCAAAAAAATCACGCCTAGGTAATGCCATCAGCGACAATCCACTAACCAACATGAACAATGGCATCGACCAGTGACCAGGGGCGGTCATGCAACAAATTGGTATTGCGTGAAACTTCTTTATTGGCCGCGCAGGCTGGCGCCAACTTTACGTGTAACACGTTTGAATCCGCCGCCATGCGATGCCAAATAGGCTGGCTCAGCAATCCGTCGAAGGCACGTTCCTGCCACTGCGTCATGACGGTAAAGTCACACTGTAACTCAGTCGCAAAACTCACCCCCATGTTGCTGGCAACACTCGCTACCAATAAGTTGATACGGTTCTCAGCGGAGCGTTCCAACAAACCCGTTTGTAACTCCCAGCGCTGCAAAGGCTCAAGCGGCACGGCGACGACCTCCGCCCCGGCCAGCGCCGCCAAACGAAAAGCCTCAGGGTAAATCGAATCATCGGTGGTCATCAACGCCACGCGCGCAAAAGGCAGCGCCAAGGTGACCACTTCATCGCTGAGCGCCGACCAAGCAAAGCGCTCACTAAAGTGCAGCTGACCCTGCTGCAACACAATGCCCTCTGCGCCAATGAGCACGGCACAATACTGCGGCAATCCTTGAGCGTTTCGGCACACCAGCGACGTCGAAACATAAAACCCATCGGCCAGCGTCGACAAACGGCTGACCGCTTGCTGCGAAAACACTTCGGCGGCGGCTAAATCATCCGCTGCCATGGCGGCATCCACTAGGGGTGGCAACGCCAACCACTGCAGCGCTGCGGCATCCAGCGTGGAGACATTGGCCGATGCCTGCAGCAAACCCTGCTCACCGGTATTGTCCAATTCCATTACCACAGCCTGCAATGCATCGGCGCCCAACCACGCGGGTTGCTGCAACAGCTTGGGGTCGCGCGCAATGTCTTGATACAACTCGGGGCGACGACTGCTTAACACATCGGTGCCGTCGGGGCGCCGCTTTTGATCGGCAAGCGCCGGGGCAATGTCGGCAAAAATAATTTCTTCGCCGGAGGTTTTTGCGTGCGCCAGCACCTCACCATCCGGGGAAACAATCTGGCTATCACCCGCCCCCCCAAGGAACTCGACAGGAATACCCGTCGCAGCGCTGATCGGGGCCACCATCGCCCCGGGCACCAGCGGCCCAACCTTATTGGCCGCCACCACAAACACACGGTTCTCGGCGGCGCGCACAGGTATGTGCAAAGAACCTTCGTCCGTCGCAAACGAATTCAAACTGTTGCATAGAATTTGGGCGCCGCGCAGGGAGAGAGCCCGCGGCGTTTCATTGATAACGCCATCCATACAGGCGTACATGGCCAAACGGCCGATAGGGGTATCGACGATTGGACCAGGTGTCGCCGCCTTTTCAAGAAAGTCGTTCTCGTGACCGATGTAAATCTGCTTGGTGTTATCGCCTATTAATTCGCCCTCAGGCGAGTAGAGCAAACTGGAGCCGGTCGCCGTGCCATCCGCGCGCTGTACCGTGCAATTGACTACCACATAAAAGCCAAGCATTTTGACCTTCGCCGCCACGGCTTGTAAGAACGCACCGTCGATGGCAACCGAGACATCAAAGCAGTGCTGCTTATCGTTGTACCAAGACAGGTGATTGCAAAACTCGGGCAACACCACCAAGTCAGGCTTGTCCTGCGCCGCCTGATCCAACATACGCAAAGTGTTCACCAGGTTCTCATCGAGATCTGTGCCCACGTGGTACTGCGCAGCCGCGACGCGAATCTTGTTACGCTCTGTCATCGTTCAATCCCTATCTACACTTTACCCAAACCCACCTCAATCTTACCCTCAATCAAGGCCGAGCCAATTGCCTTCACATTAAACATCGCACCACAGGACCGAAATGACATTTGATAAATTATGCTCGCACAGCCCCAGTGATTTATAGCCGAGCAAGGCCCGCGCCCAATGAAGGCTCTGCGCCGTACGTAAAATTGCGAAATATCAAAAAAGCACCGCCCGAGATCAAAATGATATATTGTTAGAACATTCCGATGTTGATAGCTTAAATCCTGTAATAAAAGACTAATTCGAGGTGGCACTGAAATCGCCACTCTCACTGGGGTAAGCAAGTTGCTAGCAGAAAGACTGGGCCAACGTTTACTGAGTCTTCTACCACTACAACAAGCTCAAAAAAATAAAAACGGAGAAGCTATGTTCAAGTTTAAGACTCAACCGCTCTACGCCGCCATCCTGATGGCCAGCGCAGCAGTCCCCGCGATCAGTAACGCTGATACGACCGACTACTCACTGATTATGGAAGAGATCGTCGTCACCACACGTCAGCGCGCCGAGACGCTGCAAGAGATTCCCGTAGCCGTTAACGCATTCAGCAGTGAAGACATTGAACGCCAAGACATACAGGAACTGCGCGATGCGCTGCGCGGCTCACCGGGCGTTAACTACAACTCTTCAGGTTCCAGCTCCACCGGCACCATCGTTATGCGCGGCATGTCGCAGCCGGGC
>Ga0105359_10003692_pt1 | contig 12426 bp, 10 predicted proteins | sample GOMGulsemesocosm_6_FD_83659 | JGI IMG/M metagenome (GOLD analysis project Ga0105359, IMG submission 83659) | Methane-oxidizing microbial communities from mesocosms in the Gulf of Mexico - GOM8C Gulf of Mexico | ecosystem: Environmental > Aquatic > Marine > Cold seeps | place: Gulf of Mexico... | reverse complement strand
TCTTGGATCATTAATATACTTTTTACAAATTCCATCTCGAGAGCTTTGTTGAGGGTCGGGCTCTTTATAATGCGGATCCGACTTTAAATACATCGAACGGAACTTGTACATTTTAAAGTGACGACCATTTTCACCCACCCTAGTTTGAGAAAATAAAGCACTGCCTTTGCTCTCGGTTTTTATGAGTATGATCACTAATAAAAGTAATGGGCTAATTAGGAGTAAAACCAGTAGGGCTAAGGTTTTCTGTATTATTATTGGTATGCCCTTATATTCATAATTTCTAGTATCATTAGCAGCACTATCAGTACGAGAAACATTAGCAACATTAACGTAAGCGTGATTTTTAACTGATTGTAAAATTTGAATAGCCATTATTTAACTCCTGTATTTACTAAACCAAGAACGAAAGTTCTATATAAAAAAAGTGGATTACCAATAACATAACGGTAGAATTTATTAAGAGGCTCTTGCATTAATCGCCAAACCCATTCCATTCCTATCTCTCTTAGCCACATAGGTGAACGTGAAATACTGCCAGAATAGAAGTCAAAGAGACCACCGACGGCTAATGCCGTTTTACATTGCAGTTGGTCGCGATGGTCGAGTAGCCATTTTTCTTGTATGGGTGAGCCCATAGCAACCAGCAATAGATCACAGCCACTATTATTTATATTTGCTATTATTTGTTCATCATTATTATTTTTGTTATAGCCATGTGCTGTGCCTGCAATATCCAGCCCCGGAAATTGAACCATTAATTCATTAGCCGCTTTTTCTGCAACACCAGGCAAAGCGCCAAAAAAATATAAAGATTGACTGTTTTCAACACAACGTCTGCACAAATAAGGCAGCATGTCGGTGCCATTGTTATTTCCTCTAAGAAAGAAACCTGCTTTTTTCGCCGCTAACCTCATGCCAGAGCCATCAGCAAATAAAGCATTCGCCTCTGATAATTTCTTAAAAAACTTGGGATTGCTGATTGATAAGTTAATGGATTGCGCGTTGATGAAAAAGCCTAATTGAGTGTTCTTGGCTTGTGCTTGGGTATTGGTTACCCAGCTAACTGCTTCATCCATTGTCGTGTTGTTAACGTTTAAACCAAATAAAGGCAAAACATTGGTCTTCTTCAATTTATTTATTGTTCGGCCATAAAAGAAAGTTGACATGAAACTTTTCATAATAAGGGCGAGATAATCAACAACGTTGCCATTAAGTTGTTGTTCAAGTAACTGAGCTTTACTCATAACCGTGAGTCCAGTTTTAAGGTGCAAATCATATAAACTGAATATTCCCGCTTTACTCTTGATCTGGTTCAATATACAAAACTGTATATCGGGTGACAGGCTGTGCGTGATAGGAATGCCGCAAAAAGAAATTTTTCCTAAGCAAATATCAAAGAGAACCGCACTTTTCACCCAAATGCCACAGCTAAAGGTATGTATTATTACTTGTCTGTTTAAAGCATCAGTTTTACGTTGCGTTAATAACAAACTTTTTCTAGTGACTAAAGCTAACAATGTATTTACTAGAAAGCAGGGCAGCAGTAAAAAGATAAGCAATATAGCTAAGGGGCGATCTATAAATGTTCCACTGTAGCTCTGTTGAATTGACCCGTAATGCTTAAAGGATTGCACCTTTGTTTGAATCGAAACTTTAGATTTTTTCATTTCAGATACCCTGCATTATTGTTAGTTAAACAGTATGTAGCTAAATATGTGCCAATCTTTATGCTTAGTGTTAGGTGGTTGTTAATTATGGTGTTTTTGTGTTTTTGTGCTTGTTTTGTATCATGTAAAATAGGGGCGTATTGCAAAACAAAAATTCTAATTATCATTTTGCAATTTATTATTACCAATCACGAGTGGCAGGCTAACTTCGGGTAAAGGGATAGTATTTTTTTTGTTTCATACGACAATACGTTTTCTACTTGTTTTTGCTCTGAGCGTAACTCGAATCGATTTACAAAAGCTATTATGCGGGCAGAAAGACAAAATACGATTTTATGGAACAAATTATTAATAAACCCCGCTCGCATAGGGCCACAATTGTGGTGGCGTATATAGTCATTTAACTGATAATCGAAGGTGTTATTCCATTTTTGATCTAGCTCTGCAACATAAGGGATCCCCTTACTTAATTCAATAACGTGACCGTTTTCGCCCCAACCCACATCATTTTCTTTTTGTACTTTGTTTAACCGAGCATTTATCACACGTGTGAGCCATTCAATTGTTTGCCCATTGTTCCTAGCGATAAGCACGCCAGAATTAAATCGGTTGGAATATCCCTTTGCCATATAGATGTACTTATTCTTTTGAAGTATGTTAATCAAAGGAGGGCATTGAGGATTAACCATGGCATCTGCGTCTAAGAAAAATACGGTGTCATAACCAGACAATAAAGCGGCGCGCATCAATGTTAATTTAAGCCAGCAACACTCTACGCCTAGCGCAGATATATAAGGACGTGTTACGGCTTGATGTTCGTAACCATGTTTTTGAGCGTATAGAACGTGTGATTCAAGCTCTTTTTTATACATCCACTGGTAACCATTCAATGCAATACTCAATATTAGTGTTTTGTTTCTCATAAACATTACCTCATCAGTTAGCTTGCTAAACATGCTTTTCACATGAACAGAGTAAGCAATAATTACTCCATTTATATTAACCTAACTATTTCAAGGGATTAGCTTTATTTAATTGTGGTTTGATTTGATTTTTTATATAAATGGAACAACTGTATTGCAGAATGCAAATTTTATTTAGCCAAAGGAAATGGTCAGTAATGTAATGCTTGTATTAGAAGAGTTCGGTGTTATCGAATTTAGATTCGAGTAAAGCTTATGATATTTATAGGTAAAGATAGTTACTTACAAAAAGTTAAGAGACTAATTTGTTGTCGGTTTAAATATTCATTAAGCAAGGGGCAGTGTGATTTTAAAACATGTACCGACATTCACTTCACTTTGAACTTCAATATGACCATTGTGCTTTTCAATGATCCCGTGAGACGTAGGTAAGCCTAAGCCGGTTCCTTCACCAACAGGTTTTGTAGTGAAAAAAGGATCAAAGATTTTTAAAATATTCGATTCGCTAATACCTTTACCGTTATCTTTAACATAAACAATAACATGGTCATCTTCCTGCTCCGATTTAATAGTTAATACACCATTATCTGTACAGGCATAGGAAGCATTCACAAATAAATTGATAAACACCTGATTTAGCTCATAAGGTTGTCCTAATATGTTGTCGCAATCAGATAATTCTAATTTGATTTTCATACTATACTTAAGTTCATTGGCTGATACTTTTATGCAGTCCTTTATACAGTCATTTATACTACAAGGAATGAGTTCATCATTTCCTTTATAGCTAATCTTCTTTAAATTACTAACAATTTTTTTCACGCGCTCAATTCCTTCAATAGTATCGGCTAACAAAGGAGGTGTATCAGATATTAAATAGTCAGCATCAATCTCTTGTTTTGTTTTTTGATATTCCTTTATAACAATATCAGCATTATTTTTTTCAAAATCGTAAGTTTGTATAATTTTGTCGAGTTTTAAAATATCGTTAATATTTTCTGATAGACAAAAAAGGTTACTGTATGAATAAGCGATTGGGTTATTAATTTCATGAGCAATGCCTGCAGTAAGTTCGCCTAACAATGCCATTTTTGAAGATTGAACCAGTTGTGTTTGGGTTGTTTTTAATTCAGCTACAACACTCTCAAGATGTAATACATTATCGTATAATTTACGTGTTTTTTCCTCGAGAAGGTTTTCTGCTAATTGCCGAGCTTTTTTCTCTCGCTCATAAGCTACTTCATAAGCGTTAGGTTCACTCATATTTTCCCTCAAAAGATATGATCAACTTGCATTTTTCTGCACCGCTATGCATACATTCTGGGTGTTTTATTGTAATCCTTTCTTTGAAATGTTCAGCGGCACTTAAAATTAATCCCTCTGAAAGGTGACATAGTTTTCGTTTTGACTGATAAAATATAACTAAATTCCCATCAGGGTTATCCGAGTATTCAAATGTAGGTAAATAGGCTTGAGGATAAACACGTTTTACTTCTTTATGGATAACACTGTCAATACTAATTAAAAAGTCTTTTAAATTATCAATATGAGATAAGTCTGCAGGACTATTATTGAATAAATGAATGAACAAATATCCACCAAAAGTTCTAACTAATGTAGGAATGTCAACTTTAGTTATTTTAGATAATTCAGTCACATAGGACATTATTTCAGAATCATTATATTGCATGCCTTTAGTATAAACGCCTTTTGAACTAGGGTTTACTTTTACTAATAGATCATTCCATACTTCCATCCCCATTTTTTCAATAACCATCTCTGAGAATGTAGTGTATATAGAACCTTGCATATAATTCTCCTAATTTATATTAACTTTAATTCGTTATTCCTCAATAATTATTACAAATTGATGTTTTTGATTGTTTTCGTATTCTATTAGCTTTTCAATGGAATGTTCTGTGAATTCATGCCCTTCCGCTAGAATTAGTAAATTATGGCTAGAAAATAAACTTTGCTTTAATATCATATTAGGTAAAACTTGACGAGTATTTAGCCCCTTTTCAATAATGTTATCTTCAATTAATTCAGGTTTTGCAATTAAAATGTCAAGAATATTCTCTGCATACTTTATCCCCTTTGATTTATTCAACTCTAAAAAGATTTGTTTCTGCTCCATTTTGTTTTCTTCGATTTTCCCGTATGCAAATCGCCAATAATCTCTTGAGATATTAATTATTTTACACGCCAATAATGTTTTACTATCGACTATTTCTGCAATACGCTCTAGTGGTGAGAATTGGTGGGTTAAGACTTCTTTAACATTATTTAAACGCTGAGCCGGAGAAAGAATTTGCTGAGCAATCGCTCCTTGGGTCATGAATAACTTTTTTTGCTCGAAGTTAAGTAAACTATATGGCGTACTACAAATAATGGGTTCTAAACCTAACATGCCTATTTCATTTATAAACCCAGCTAAGCGAACATCACGAATGGCTTCTTTGTTTAAACCAAGTTGCTCTCCTAATTTCCCCGCTAATTGGCCGACTTTTTTTGCAAAACTGCCACTTAAATAAGGATCAATAGCAATAAAGTTAAAAATCATTTTTTCACAAGCTATATTATTTCGTTCATTCCTGAGCAGTGACGCTCTAATTTGTTTGGTGCGTAAATTAACTTTTTCTTCTAGGCTATTGTTTAAACTTTTAAGTAACTTGTTCTGGTTTTCAATTTCATTTTTTAAGTTTTGATTTTCTCTTTTTAATTGAATTCGCTCAAAACCTTCTTCTACGGCATTAACGAGGCTATCATTATTCCAGGGTTTGTTGATGAACCTGTTAATTTTCCCTAAATTGATTGCCGCCACCGTTGAGTCAAAATCAGCGTAGCCACTTAAAACAATACGGTAAGTACTTGGGTGTGATTTCGCTACTTTTTCTAATAAAGTAGCACCGTCCATTTCAGGCATTCTCATGTCAGAAACAATGACGTCTATTGGGGTATCTTTAACTATTTCTAATGCCTCTTTCGCACTATCTGCAATTAATAATTTATAAGGTTTACGACGAAATAACCTTTGCAGGGTTCGTAAAATAATTCTTTCATCGTCAACACATAACAGAGTCATGTCTGAGTATAAATGGTTATCGTCACTGCTCTGTGACATATATATTCCTTTTGAGTTCTGCAGTTGAATTCCAGTATATTTTACTTGTTATTTATTATAAACGTTTATATTTACTATGGTTTAACTTGATAAAAAAGTTAAGGTTATATTATAGTTATAAACGTTATTTTTACAAAAATCATTGATATTTATAAATTTACTAAAGTTAGTTAATTTATAAATATTTGCATTATGGATTAAACTCTAGCTAAAGAAATAATATTTTAGAGAGATTTTTCACATTCTGTTTATTGCTTATCAATGTAAAATACGAAATAAATAGTGACAATTATTATGGAGAATAAATGCAAAATCTGATTCAAAGTAAAATTTTATTTGTTGATGACGAACCCGCAATATTACGTTCACTTCAACGTATTGCTAGCAAAGTAGATGCAGTTATATTAACCGCTTCTAGTGGACAAGAAGCCCTTGACATTATCAATAAAAGTCCTGTTGATGTGATTGTTTCTGATCTTAAAATGCCAAATATGGATGGTAATCAATTGCTAGAGCAGGTTGCTAAAATGTCGCCTGAAACCGTTCGTATTGTTTTAACTGGCTGTGATGATATGGATATGGTTATTAATTCAATTAATGCTGGACATATCTGGGGGTATTTGCAAAAACCTTGGGATAATTTCGAACTTATTGTCAAACTAAAACAAGCATTACAGTTACAACAAGTGTTAGCTGAACGAACCCTAATGCGCAGAACGATAGATCAATACCAAAAGTACCATAAAACGAAATTTGAAGGTTTTATTGGTGATTCCGTGCCAATGCAATTTGTATATTCTTGTATCGAACAAAGTGCACCAAGCAGCGCCTCTGTTTTTATTACCGGGCCTAGTGGTTCGGGTAAAGAAGTTGCGGCACAAGCCATTCATCGATTAAGTAAAAGAAAAACAGGGCCATTTATTGCACTTAATTGTGCAGCTATCCCATCAGAATTAATGGAGTCGGAGATATTTGGTCATATTAAAGGAGCATTCTCTGGTGCGGTTTCTAATCGAGATGGTGCTGCATCATTAGCAAACGGTGGTAGCTTATTTCTTGATGAAATAGGTGAAATGGATATTAGTTTGCAAGCTAAATTATTACGATTTATCCAAACGGGATGTTTTCAAAAAGTAGGAAGCGGTAAAGAGCAAAAAGTTGATATTCGCTTTATTAGTGCAACGAATAGAAACCCACATATTGCCATTGCTGAAAATAAGTTACGGGAAGATCTATTCTATCGTTTGAATGTTATTTCTATTGATTTACCGCCATTAAATGAACGTGATAATGATATTGTTAAATTGGCTGAGCACTTTCTCAGTCACTTTAGTGAAGTTGAAGGTAAGGTGTTTGTTGGGTTCTCTTCTGGGGCCGAAGCGTTAATTAAGTCTTATTCATGGCCAGGTAATGTTCGTCAATTACAAAATATTATTCATAGCTCAATTGTTATGTCTGAAGGGCCTTTAGTTTTAGAGAAAATAATTAGCCAACAACTAAGCGGACAGCATAAACCGCAAGATTCAATGTTGACTTTACAGCAAGAAACCATCACGCCGTCAGTAATAGATAAAAAGCCTAATATCCATTTTCAGGGTGCTGCTAATTCACTTTCAGGAATTATGACCCTTGCAGATGTTGAAAAACAAACGATTGAACAGGCTATAGCGTTATGCCAAGACAATATTGTTAAAGCGGCAAGTGAACTTGGTGTAAGCCCTTCAACACTCTATCGAAAAATACAGCAGTGGCAAACATCACCATTAGATTAATGCCATTTTTATTTTGCAAATAGCCGTTGTAATTATTTTTAAAGTGCAAAAAATCATAATGGCTATATATTTCCCATTGTAAAAATCACTCTACTAATCAATGAATTAAATGTATCTGCAAGTTGGAATAAAACTTGAAGTAATCTTGTTTACTATTAAGCAACGATGACTTAGGTATGTGAAAATGCAGCTGATCAAATTTTTTAAAATACAACTTAATTCTGTTATCGGGCTGTTATCAAATGCTGTTTGGTTGCTTAGTGCAGAATTTATCGCCAAACTATCCCGAATTTTTACCATTGTTGTACTTGCCGCTCAATTGTCACCCATTCAATACGGTACAGCCATGCTAGCCCTAGCATTTCATGACGTTTTTGCGCTGTTGCTCAGAGCAGGTGTTGGTAGCCAGATCATTAACTGTCGATCAGAGCAACTGTCAAAATTTGCCAAAAATGGCTTGATCATTCAATGGATGATTTGCTTAATTATCGCGATAGGTGAATGGGGATCTGCTGACTACCTTTCGTCGCTTTACGACAATGAGAACATTGCCACTTTATTAAAAATATTGGCTCTGATTTATCTATTTTATCCCTGGGTAAGCATAAAAATATTTTTATTACAGCGCGAAAATAAAATGCGTTGGTTTAGTATTAGAAGTGGTGTTTGTGTTATTACTGAAAATGTAACTATTGCTGTTTCAGCTTTACTCGGGGCCGATATATTTTCGATAGCCATTGGTAAAATTGCTTTCTCGCTGCTTTGGTTGTTGTTGTTTTCACTTTCTCCGGTTAAATCTTACGGTATTGGTTTTGATTTAGCTGTAGTCGCTAAAATGCTTAAAACCTCAGGTAAACTTTTTAATACTGAATTTTTACGTGGAATAAGGTTACACGCCGATACTTTTATTGCTGGCAAGTTATTAACTCCTGAGCTTTTTGGTTTTTATAGTTTTGCAAAAAATGCCGGCGTGGGTTTGAGTCAGTCTATTAGCCAAGTTTATATTTCTGCTTTGTATCCGTATTTATGTAAATTAGAGCGCACAGGGCAGTTAGCTGGAAAATATAAATTAGTTTATCTAACCTCGCTATTTATTAGCCTATTATTTGTATTTCAAGCATTGTTAGTGCCTATTTATGTCCCTATTCTTTTTGATGAAAAGTGGTCAAGCGCGGTCCCTATCATCACAATATTGTGCTTAGCAGCATTACCCAATTTAATTATCGATGTTGTTTGCTGCTTTAATCGCACCACTGGTCAATACAATAATGAAACGATTATCCGATTAATTTTCCTCTTTATTGCTCTCGCAACTATGTTGATTATTTCTCCTGATAAGCCTATGGCGTTTGCCATGGTTATTTTATCAAGCAGTATTTTTTGTTTGGTTCTCATTTACTTACTTAACTCAATAAAACATTTTTATCACAATATTCGAATTATATTTATTAGGAGAAAATCTCATGAAAACTAATACAATTCCGGTTATTTCGGTGATCATTCCAATGTACAACGTTGAAAAATATATAGAACAAAGTATTAATAGCGTTCTTAAACAAACTTACCATCATTTCGAACTTATTTTAGTTGATGACGGCTGTATGGATAATACTTTATATATTGTGAATACATTTTATGATCCAAGAATAAGGATCATTCATCAAAAAAACAGAGGATTATCGGGGGCCAGAAATACCGGTATAGATTCTGCGCGCGGTATATATATTGCTTTACTTGATGCCGATGACTATTGGGGGGCAGATAAGTTAGCTAAACATATTCAACATTTGTCTGCTAATCCAGAAATAGGGGTTAGTTATTGTCCGTCATTGTTTGTTAGTGAAGAGGGAGAGCTTTTGGGGATTGGTCAATTTCCAAAACTTAGCAATATTAGTAAGAGGGATATTTTTTGTCGTAACCCGGTAGGAAACGGATCTTCACCTGTTATTCGTAGCTCTTTATTAACTGAAATTGGCTATTTTGGTGTTAAAAGAGATAAATACAGGAAAATGTATTTTAATGAAAGCTTAAGACAATCAGAAGATATTGAGTTATGGACTCGAATAGCGCTAACCACAAAATGGCAGTTTGCCGGTATTGATACGCCTTTAACCTTTTATCGTATTAATGATGCAGGACTTTCAGCTGATCTAGATAAACAGTTTGCAAGTTGGCAGAAATCAGTGATGCTAAATAAAAACTGTGACCCGAAATTTTTTAGAGATTTTTACAGTTTGGCTAAAGCATATCAACTACGATATTTAGCAAGAAGGGCTATTCAATCGAAGAGTAGGATGACCGCACTCAAACTTATTCATCGAGCTATATATTGTGATTATAGGATTATTTTCCAAGAGCCTAGTCGTACAATCGTCACGTTGTGTTGTGCTTGGTTGAAATTTTTACCCTGTAACATTTACTGTCGTTTAGAGAAGTTTGTTATGTTGAATTTTGGTAATAGTTCAATAAAGCATTAATTTGAAAATAATATGAATAACTATTATTTATATATTCTCATTTTCGCAGCCAACACCGAAGTAGATATGTAGTTCAACTATTTCTAATGAACATTTAGAGGCAACATGGGACGTATCAAAAAAGCAGATAAAGATTTAAAAGTTAATCAGCTATTAAATGGCATGGATAAATCTGTGGCTGACAGCTTTACCTATAGACAACGTAAAGCGTTACAAAAAAACATTAACGCGCAAGATTGGCGTAAACACCATGTAGACTTCAGGCCTACGCTGGCGCTGCCTTTTTTACCCTGGAGTTTTTATGTTGTTTTCCTTGTCGGTGTAAATAGAAGGGGGCTTCTACCTGCAGAACGCTTTATAGCTTTTACCATGTTTTTATCGGCTGTGTTTCTGGCGGGCTTACTCGTTATTGGTTGTGTATTTGTGCTGATATACTTATTGAAATCATGGTTGGGAATTGATCTGTTTCCAAACGAGTCTTTGGGAATTTGGGGGGAATTTAAAAACTACTTTAAAACTTATATTGGATTTATAAAGTGATTTGATTACGTCTATGCTTGTCAATAAATAAGCGATTGATGGTTTGTACTGTTTTTTCAGAAAGAGAGAAGAATAGTGATGCACTTTATGCAATTACCTCTGGTATTTCAGTACGAATAAAACAAGTCTATTAACCGATGATGCGATGTTTTATTAGCTAAGACAGAAAAATAAATGCTTAAAAAGAAAAGCCTTAGAAATGAAGTTCTAGAGTTAGGTTCAGAAGGTTATTTGAGGTTCGTTCTTTTGGTATTTAAAAAGATTCAGAGGAATTAGTTGCAGGACCTTTTCATCTTGAAAAGAGTAACACGAACAAATTAAATAGCTTTTACGGACGTTGAACCTACTACAGCAAAGTTAGATTGAATAAGAGGAGTTTTAAAACTTTTTTTGAATTTACTCGCGCCACCAGACAATCTCTAAGCTAATTCGTATACGCCAAATCCCTTTAAGTTTGAATACTGAACTAAAATTAAGATTAAAGGAGGTGATGTATAAATGTGGAGTGGAAGTTAATAGTTTTGTTGGTTAACCCTATTTCAGAAAGGGGAGAGCGAAATAGGCCTACTACTTAGTTGTTCAACTATATGAAAGTATATGTATAGGCTATATAAGATCAGATAATGGGCTACGTACGACATTCCCTCCATGCTCAAGAACATGGGTATATATTTGTGTTGTTCGTAAGTCACTGTGACCTAGTTGTTCTTGTACTGTTCTTATATCAGCCCCTCGCTGTAATAAATGAGTAGCAAAGGAATGACGTAGTGTATGACATGTAACATTCTTCTCAATATTGGCTTCTTTTGCTGCATGCTTAACTGACTTTCTTAGCACCGTTTCATTAATATGATGCCGACGTAATTTACTCGATTCTGGGTCTAGTGTTAGTCGAGTTGAAGGGAATAAGTAATGCCATCCGAGCTTGTTTGGGGCACTTGGGTATTTTTTAGCTAGGGCAAATGGAAGCCATACCCCGGCATAATCTGGATGCTTTATATCTTGCTGATATCGTAATGTTGCATGTTTTATTTGTACTTTTAAAGCAGAAACTAATTCTTTTGCCAGAGTAACACTGCGGTGTTTTCCACCTTTGCCGTTCCAAATGTTTACTGACAAATAATTAAAGTCAATATCTTGAATTCTTAGCCTTGTTACTTCCATTAAACGTAAGCCACTGCCATACATTAATTGGCACTGTAATAAATGATTCGCATTGACTAATGTAAGCAATGCTTTTATTTCTGTTGTAGTGAGTACCGTGGGTAATTTAGTTTGAATATTACTTCGATTAAAGTTTAGTTCAAGCGTTAGAGGTTGTTTTAAAATGTCTTTATATAGAAAAGATAAAGCATTTAAGGCTAGAGCTTGTGTTTTTGGTGCGACGTTTTTGGTGTTACTCAAGTATGATAAAAAAGCTTCAACTTCTTTGTTATAACAATCGCTCGGGTGGATTTTATTATTGAAGATGATATAGGCTTTAATCCATTGTATATAAGACTCGATAGTGCGTTTCGCATAACGCTTCATTTGCATCTGCTCATAAATATGAGTTAAGAATTCTGATTTCATAAATTTCCTTATTTATTTTGTCCTTTGAGCAAGTATAGGTAGTTTGCACACTTTCACCGAAAAAATGTTAATTTATTGTGAATTAAATTTTAGGTGGATATTAGTCAATAAATAAGTGATTGAAATCTTGATGAAATAAAGATAAGTTATTTAGTTATAAATTTGTGCTGGTTGATAAATGCTTTGTAGAAAAAAGGTGTTTTTCCAGTCTAATAAGCTGTTAGATGGAATCGCCACTTTCTTTTTTATGGTTAAAAGCATTTGCCAATTTAGGTTTAGAGTTTGTGTTTAACGAAAGTGTTTTTAGAGTGTTTCGCCAAATTCTACGTCACTTTCGCTAATATAGTC
>Ga0105359_10003686_pt1 | contig 12435 bp, 10 predicted proteins | sample GOMGulsemesocosm_6_FD_83659 | JGI IMG/M metagenome (GOLD analysis project Ga0105359, IMG submission 83659) | Methane-oxidizing microbial communities from mesocosms in the Gulf of Mexico - GOM8C Gulf of Mexico | ecosystem: Environmental > Aquatic > Marine > Cold seeps | place: Gulf of Mexico... | reverse complement strand
ATTCCATATGCTCACTATAATGAATAAATAAATGAAAGTTTGGAACTTCGTAGGTGATAAAATGGAACCTGAAATAGGCTTAAAGCAGATTAGAGTACTAACCTGTCTTTACAAAGAAAAAAGCTTAAAGCGATGCGCTCATGCAATTGGTAAGACCCCCAGCGCAATAAGTAAGACGTTAACTAAATTAAGGGAGGTTTATGATGATCCTCTTTTTATTACCAGCATAACGGGCATTGAGCCTACGCCACGTCTGTTAGCTATGATTGATGATCTTTTCACCGTACAAACAGCGCTAGAAAATACCTTAATCAATAATAAAAAATTTGATCCCAATAGTTACTCGGGTGAAATAGCTCTATCGTGTTCAATGGGATTAGTGGAGCGTTTTGGTACAGAACTCTTTACTAAACTATCAACATTAGCTCCCAACGCCTATATCAAATTGTATACATGGTCGGGCGAAACTCAACAACAGCTGGAATCTGCACAGATTACGGCGGGCATTCATATTTTAAACGAAGAGAAACCACAACATATCTATCAAAAAACCATACTAAGAGATGAATTGGTATTAGCAGTAAGGGCTGAACACCCAGCACAAAGTCTGGCTGAGGCTATAATTTATCCTGCTATTATCCTTAAAACAGCTGGCTGGAATGACCATCGTTTTCATTTTTTAGAAAAACTAAAAACGGCGGGTATTGAAGTGAATAATGCCGCAATAGTGGATCAATTGTCCCTTGGTTTAAGGTTAATAAAAGTATCAAATAAGGGCATGTTTATTCCGAAAGTGGTTATGACACCTGATTTAAAGTATTTTAGCTTTAAAGAAGATTGTTATATGCCAGTAAACTTTGCTTTTTGCATCAAATCGGCAAACCAAAATAATCCTCTGCACCTATGGTTACATAAAGTGTGTTCATCGATCCTAAAACAAACTAGTCAGTAATTGCTCATTAAAATAAGCAAAGCCGTCATGTGCAGAATATTACGCTGCGTGTGACGGCTGGATAATTTACCCTATCACTTTCTGCGACTTTTGAAGTCCATACTTTCCAATGTAGAATGAGCTTCGCCTTTAAAATGCTCTCCATTAATCTTTAGATCTAGAATTGTTTCTGAAATATAGCGAGCATAATATGTTTCCCATTCATCGTCTTCGCCAAATGGGAATGTTGCAACGATATCTCCTCCTTGGAAGCGAATGTAATTATATTCTCCACTGTCGTTTTTCACTATGTACATGCAATCGCTGCTTATCTTCTTACCCGATTCTGGATGCGCAACTTTTTCTCCTTCCAAGAATACAACATCATCATTCACTGCGTTAATTAGCACTTGATCATCTTTTGCTAGATAAGCAAATTTGGTCTCTAATCCGCCATGCTCTTCTTTAAAACGTACAGATGATGTTACAACGCAAATACCATCAACCTCAGCACGACTCCAATACCAATCTTCCAGTACCGTATTCATTGGGCTATTGCCCCAATTGTGATCGTGATAACCATTACCAGTCACCGCTGTACTTTTTCCTCGTAAGGTCATCTCGCCGCTGATCGTGGCACTGGGTACTGTACACAACCACGCAAAATACAGTCCATTAGCATCCCAATAACCCGTTCCTGGGCGGAAAGTTGGCACTGTTTTATCCAGAATAATATGAATTCCATTGCCCCCCTCTATCTCATTAGCATCTAGGTAGATCTCGTATTTGTTAAGTCCATCAAGCGATTTAATGTAGTGTTTTCCGAATTGAACATCACAGAAATCTTTCTTAATTTTAACATCTTTGATGTCAACTTCGACGCGAGTGCTCAACACTACACCATCTTTATCAGCGAAATTTATGAGAATAAAAGCAAATGGATTACCATCTTTATCTGCTTCAACTTGATAAGTGAATGAGAAAAACCCACCATCGTCAAGATGCCCATCTGCATACCACCATTCGTACTCACCTGGTTTGAAATTGTTATGATCTAGTCGTTGTCCATCCTCCCAAACTTCTGCTGGACCATTTTGAATTCCATAGTGTTTAAAGTCTTTATCTTCAATTCTTAATGCTACGCTCATCATCTTTCTCCATTAATCGGTAATTACTATTTGTAAAAATTTTTAAAATTAAAAGTTAGATTTATTGATATCAGTTATCATTGATGACCGCTATATGGATCATTTCCTAGCTCATTAATTTTATTTGTTGTGCTTGTTTAACTGATTGCAGTATCAATTAAACAAATGATTAGATAAACAGCGATAAATGAGAAAGACTGTCTCATTTTTTAATAATAGTAAGTCGAAATTTGAAACCTATATAACCTGAATTATGGATAAGCAGAACTTCGGACATAGGCGTCAATGGGTAACTGTACAGTGAGTGGCATCTTAAGTACTTGGTTATGGATCCGTGCCGAGGTTGACTGTGTTACTTAGTCAGTTCGCTTAATTGAAAATTATGGGGGCAAAGAGACTAAGTTTGTATATTTAACAAAAGGTAATGATGTACTGATTGATGCGATCAATGATGAGGTTGTCTTTCGGGGGGGATAATCCTGTAAAAAATCAGCGGTAACTGCATGTATATTGTTGAGGGTGAGCAGGAAAGCAATTAATTTCACTTGCAAAGTAAACAAGTTGTTGGCTCTTTTCTTTTTGAGATGAATAGTAACAAGAAATCGAGATATACCCGCTTTTTATTAACAGCATTATTAAACTTAAACATTAATGGTGAAAACAAATGACTTCACCTTAATATAATTTAAAATTACTGCTTATACTCAATGTTTAGTCGCATTGAGTATAAAATCAATCAATATTTTAAGCACATGACTTTTATATCTATTTTGTGGGTAAAGTAACCAGATATCTTCACTATATGGTTGCTTTTGCTCGAACAATATCTTTAACTCTGCATTTTCAATATATTTTTTACAAAGTAAGCGGGGCAAATAAGCGATCCCTTGCCCTAACAACGTTGCCTCTAGTAGTAGTCCAGTATCATTAGAAATTAAATTACCATTAATTTCTACCAAGGTGCCTTTTTTATCTATAGGCCAATAGGATTCAACTTTGTTATTCGAGCGTCTAAACCTCAGGCAGTTATGAAGCGAAAGATGTTCCATTTTATCAAGTTTACTATGCCTTTCCAGGTAACGTGGAGAGGCTAGTACAACCCTATTAATACTATCCACTTTGCGACAAATCAAATTTGAATCTGGCTGTTGACCAACTTTAATTGTTATGTCTATTCCACGTTCGACCAAATTAATATCTTGACTGTCAATCAATAGGTCTAATTCAATGCCTGGATATTGTAGTTGAAATTCTTGGATGTAAGGCATAAGTATTTTAGATTCAGGGGGTAACTGAATACGTAGCTTACCATCAATTATTTTCTCATCTCCAGTTACCTCTTCAGTTAACTGAATCAACTCAGCATACATTTCTTTTGTTTTTTTGTAAAAATGTAGTCCTTGCTGAGTTGGCTTTACTGAGCGCGTCGTTCTGGTTAATAAAGTCGCACCAATTTCTTCCTCAAGTTGAATTACCTTTCGACTAATTTTCGCTTTTGGAAGATCCAAAAGACGTGCCGCTGCACTAAAACCTTTTGCTTCAACAACCGCATGAAAAAACTTTATATTATCTAAGTGCATAACTTTATAGACCTAATTCTATTTAACATAATACTTACAAAGCAAAATTCAGCTTTCAACCTTTTATCATATTTTTGCGCTGATGCACTACTTTGTTGTGTCAATGATTTTTATAAAAGGAAAGTATACCGCTCAATTAGAACAGAATAAATGTAAGAGAAATGTTTCAACAAAATATAGTTAAAATTCTTAATCTGTTTATGCTGTGTTTTAAAGCCCTACAATTGCAACAAAGCCTTACTAATTAATTTCAATTAATAAGGAGGTATTTAAGAGTAACAAGGTTGTTAGTATTCATTTATCAAAAAAATTTACCTATTCATTATGAAGTCACTTCAATCAGTTCTTCCTTACATATCACGAGAACCTTTCTATTTGAGAACCTTATCGTAGTCCCTTTTATTAAGCCGCAAGAAATTCGCTACATTTTCACCTGATAAAATTACATTTCCCTGCAGAACTATTAGCTCCTTTCATCTTAAACTAACCAGATTAATTACAATTTTTTGATCTTTAGTTACTAGAAGCGCTTTAGGAATGAGCGTTTTACATACTGATTTTTTCAGTAAATAACAACTCATTAAATTTAAGGTATCAAAGTTATTTACTCTGCAATTTTTCCCCCTCTCTCTAAGGAAATAAAGATACGATGACAAATGTAGCTATCCTTGAAAAGCTAAAGAAACAGGTTTTAAGGGCTATAGTGTCTGCACTATTTGTTGCAGCAATACTTGCCTATTATGTACTCCTTACAACACGTAGTTTAGCTGAAACGGCTTTACCTGTTCCTATGCATACTCTAACTACAAATAAACAAGAACCAACGCAAATTGTGCCAACTAAAGGTGTAACTAAGGTTACCCAGCTCGTAAATGAAAAAAGGTATGCTCCTGAAAATAATGTCACCTACGTTAAAGCAGAGCAAGCTACTGCTGATAGAAACAATATAGTAAAACCTACACAGAACACTGAAGTTGCTACAACCAAAATCGGAAACTACGACACAAGTAGCTCTATCGAACTAGTACCAGTAAAGAGTCAACAATCTAATCATATATGGGATTTCTCTGCCGATATAAGAGCCGTTTATAGTGGTTATGAAAAACAATTAAATAATGGCGAGCTTACAAAAGATACTGATTTGTTAATACGTTTACGCGGTGATGCTATTGCCACTGTTTCTGACAATCTCAGAGCAGGTTTTGGTATTGCTGGTACTTGTTCGTTCAGTAATTGTGATGCTGACTTTACCCTGCAATCAAGCTTACCTGACAGCACAGGATTAACAAAAGGCCAATTTACAATTGATGAAATGTATTTGCATTGGTTGAGTGATGAACCACATCGTTTCAAACTTGCCATAGGGCGAATGCAAACGCGCTCCGTGCTTAAAACCGGGGTTTTTAACAAATCACTTGATCGAATCAATAGTAATAATGCACGTATCAACTGGACTGATGGAGTGCATGCAACTTATCAACTAGACGACGGTTGGACTTCAAATTTCATCATGCAATACAATAGCAACGAAGGCTCTGGTAATGTTTTGCATGATGCCATTGATTTTACTGATAGTGACTCAAGTAAGTCTTACTTTGCTTCTTTTGAAAACAACCAACAATTTTCAGGCTTGACCCAGCGTAGTTTAGGCATTTCTTATTTACCTTCCGCATTACTTACATCACAAGAAATTGCACAAGATGGTACACAGCAGCACGAAGATTATTTAGGGCTGGTTGGAAAAGTTGCTTGGTTGTGGCCACAAAAGAATAACCGATTTACACTTCGTGGCGGCTTTGAATTTGGTTACTCACCTACTCTACCTCATCATGATGTTATTGGTATTGCTGATGAAGAGGCTGTAAGTGGCTTAGCGTGGAATGCCGTTATAAATGTGATAGATATTTACCCTGGGCAAAACTTTGGTATTAACTATGCGCACACAGGGGCTGGCTGGCAACTTTCTCCACAATATAAACCCAATACAAAGTTATTAGAGTTCCGTTATCAATGGCAGCTAAAGTCTGCCACCTTATTTGAAGCAAGGCTTCGCTGGCAAGATGAACTTGAGGCAAGTCAAGTTATTGAAGACACTCATTTTCAGGATAATCAGGTCGACTTTTATGTGCGTTTAACACGTAATTTTTGAATAATAAACCTGCTTACTTACGCTAAACATGCTTAAAACTTACTTGATCCTTAACTAAGGAGGAAATGGTGTCCATTAACCACTGATAATATTGTGACGTTCTATTTTGATTTAATAAATAAAAAGCAACTTTGCCACTGGGTACACTCATTTCTTTACTGGCTTCAATGCTTGTTAATGTATTTGGTGCTTTATTTAAACATGATATAGGCATAGCTAATAAAGCATCACTTTCGCTAACCACTTCAAATGCACTATCAAGAACATCTGTTCGAAGCAATACATTAGGCTGATAGCCTGCACGTAACAATACTTGTTCGGCATGACTTTTTATCGTATTCATTTCGGGGGCCAAGAACACAACAAGAGGATAAGAAGACAGTTCTTTAATGGTCGGTAGAGTATTTGCCAATTGATGCTTTTTTTGGCAACAAATAACAAAACGTTCCTCAATAAAAGGGATCTGACGTATTTCTTTAGAGAGTTGCATGGGAGTGTAATTAATCCCTAGTTGCAAAACACCTGTTTTTAAATCATTTTCAGTCGCTGTAGACCACGATGTTATTTGTACAGTAGCGTTCGGCGCTAATTTTCGAAATACTTTATATAACCCTAAGGACATTGACTGATTAAGAAATGAGTTCAGTGCTATTTTTATTTCCCCACTATATTCAGTTGGCACAAACGCACCACTACCATCAAACAACTCCTCTAAAGAATGAAAAATTACAGGTAACTGCTTTATTAACTGTTCTCCTTTTGTTGTTGGAGATAATCCATATTGCGTACGAACAAATAATTCATCATCGAAGGCTTCTCGTAGGCGTTTTAATGCATAACTTACCGAAGGCTGTGTAATAAATAACTTCTCAGCTGCTCTACGAGTATTTCGCTCTTCAGCTAAGACTTTTAACACTTTTAATAAATTGAAATCTAAGTCTAATAAAGATGTTTTCTTCATCATAGCTCCCTCACGTCAAATATAGACATAATCTATATTTCATTATAGACATAATCTATATTTCATTATAGACATAATCTATATTTCATTATAGACATATCTATTAGACAGCAATATAAATAGTTGCTATAAATGTTGTAAGTTTCAACTTTAAAGGATGAAGTGATGAATGATTTCATTATAAAAATACTCGCAGTGTGCACTTTATGTAATGTTTCTGCTGGTAGTTCTGCTGATGAATGGAGTTTTCAATTAGAGCCCTATGTGATGGCAACCGCTATTGAAGGTGATGCCAGTTTAGGTCGTATTAACGGCGCTCCTGTTGATGTAGATTTTGACACTATTTTAGATAATTTAGACAGTGCGGCAATGTTACATTTTGAAGCTTTGCACCTATCAGGGTGGGGCTTGTCGCTAGATTATGGCTATATGGATCTAGGCAGTAAAAAACATAATGAGCAAGGTAGCTCAGCCAGCGCTTCAGTACGTCAAGGTGTACTTGAGGGGCTAGGAATATATAGAACAGAGCTGGCTAATGGCTCGTTAGATTACTTTGCTGGTTTTAGGTGGTGGGATAACGATCTAGGGGTTGATATCAAGGTAAATGCGTTACCTGGTGATGGCTTACACCGTGATGTTAAATTCGACTGGATTGACCCTGTTGTTGGTATTAGATGGCTGCATAACATTAATGATGATTGGACCTTTTTAGCACAAACAGATATTGGCGGTATAGGTATTGGCTCAGATTTTACCGCTTCAGTGCAAACTGGGGTGCAATATGAAATCAGTGAGTTGATGAGCCTAGATGTGAAATATAAAGCCACTTGGGTTGATTATGATGAAGGTCAAAATGGAGATGTTGATCATTTTCAATATGACACGGTTACTCATGGTTTGATTATTGGCTTAGTTTTTAAGTTCTAGTTTTAAGGTATGACTTTTAGCTTTTAGCTCAGGTTGTCGTTTTTTTATAAGAGTTTTCTTACAACGATGAAGACTCAAAAGGAGTTCAAAATGTTAGATTATTTTGCATTATTTTTAGTGTTTTTTGTTTTGTTAGTGCTGTTTTACGGAATAATCGTAGTGCACGATATCCCCTATGAGATAGCGGTTCACCGTAATCATCCTCACCAAGACGCCATTCATGTCGCGGGTTGGATTAGCCTATTTACTTTAGGCGCAATATGGCCATTCTTGTGGATTTGGGCAACTTTATATAAGCCAGGTATTGGCTGGGGTATGGTCCAAAATACTGCTCAGACCAATGAGAATGAAAAAGAAAGTAAGTTAGAGCAAGACATTGCGGCATTACAGCAACAAGTAGCAATGTTAACAAATCGTCAAACTGAACAAGACAAGGAGGCATAATCATGGATATGCTAATTATTTTAACCTACACCGCCATTTGTATAGGTATTTTCAAACTGTTCAAAATTCCATTGAATAAGTGGTCGGTACCTACCGCGGTGTTAGGTGGTGTAGCTTTACTGTCAACTATCATGATTATCATGAATTACTTACATCCTTATGCAAAATTTGGCAAAGAAGTTTTTGCTAGCATTCCAATCACGCCATTAGTAGCAGGTAATATTAAAACGGTTAATGTTGTGCCAAATGTTCTGGTTAAAAAAGGTGATGTGTTATTTACCCTGTACAACGATGAACAAAAATTATCTTTAGAAAAAGCAGAGGCAGCATTGGCACAAGCAAAAAATCAAGTATTGCAAAATGATCAAGCCTTGCTCGCTGCAATAGGTCAAGTAGCTAAAGCTGATGCTAATAAGGACAGAACTCATGCATCATATTTGCGTTATATGGATGGTCACTTAAAGGCTGGTGAAAGTTCACCGTTTACCCAGCAAGAGCTAGATAATAGAAGAGAGTTTTATGAAGCTGCACTAGCAAGTTTAGAATCTGCGCAAGCAACAGAGCGTAAAGTTCGTTTATTAACTGAATCAAAAATATTGGGCCAAAATACGCAAGTTGCGCAGCTAAAATCAGCAAGAGATAAAGCGCAGCTAGATTTTGACCGAACCTTGGTACGTGCACCTGTTGATGGTATGCCTACTCAAGTTGCTTTACGCCCGGGTATGCGTGCAGGTCTTTTAGCTTTACGACCAGTAATGAGCTTTATTCCAACAGAAAAACGCCGTTTTGCAGCGCGTATTTGGCAAAACTCATTACTTCGTTTACACAAAGGTTTAGACGCTGAAGTTATTTTAGACTCAGTACCCGGACATGTTTTTAAAGGCAAGGTGGTTGATATATTACCGGCAATGGCTGAAGGGGAATACCAAGGTAATGGCGTGTTACTAGGCGCTGGACGCTTAGCCTCCCATGGCTTTACAATTGCAGTAATAGAGCTTGATGAAAATCTCGATGATTATAATTTACCACGCGGTGTACAAGGGCAAGCAGTAGCTTATAACCCTAAAGGTGACTTCTTACACACCTCTATGGTACGTAAAATATTATTGCGCATGATGAGTTGGATAAAATATGTATATCCAATGAAGTAGCTGATTTCAGTTTTAAAAATAGAAAAGTTCAATTGCAGTTATGAACAATAAAAAGAATTTATACCCCCTGTATTAAGTATAGATACTATCTATATTTCAATACCAAACTATCTATTGGATGATTGTGGATGAACGGGGTATTATGAGGGCAAGTCCTTAATTAAAGGACAAATTAAGTATAAAAATAATAGTTCAAAGTAAATGTATATGCACAGCTAACTTGGTAAAGCTCAGTTAGCAAGATTGTTTAATTTAAATATTATTAATGGATATGAAAAATGAATATTAAAAAAATATCTTTGTCCAGATTTGCAGGACTACTTTTAATGGTTGTGTTTAGTAGCACAGCTTCATCTCAAGCAAAAAATGATTTACCTGATTGGCAGTATTATGGTTATAAAATAACTCATCATATGGGATCTGTAGTTAATCATATTGAAGAGTTTGGTTTTAATACTTTCGATCATCCTAGAATTGCCGATTATCGATCATTTGTTATAACCCCTGCACTTGATCATTTTTATTCCAAAGCTGTAGCTGACGTTCGCTTTGGTCCAGTTGTTATTGATACGCCTGCTAGAGACGAACGTTATTCTAGCATTCAGATTTTTGACGTAGAGCATCATTCTATTTTCGAAAAACTTGGCGCTAAAGAAGGCGAACGATTTGTTTTGGTTCATGAAGATTACAAAGGAAAATTACCCGAAGGTATAGTTATTAAAACAACGTCAAACTTCCCTTTTGTTTTCCTTCGTACTCAATCATTTGCTTTCAATGAAGACAGGTTAGCTGATGGTATTCGTCACCAAGCTAAAATCTATGGGCTTTCTGGCAAAGTGAACTTACCTAACAGCAAAGATCCGATTGCGTTGATCAATTGGACTATTGAAAACTCTAAGCCATATAACTTAACCAAGAAGTTGATGAATAAAGCTGCTAAGGATTATACGCCTGCTGTACACAAGCAAACATTTGAAAATATAAAACAATTTCTTGCTTCAGGTGGCGTAAGCGGTAATACCGGCGGTTTTGAACCCGTTGATCACCCAGCAGGTGGTAGTCATAAAGTAAGGGCTGCAGCTACATTGATAGGCCACTTAGGTTTTCCAGTTCATCACGCCTATTATCAAGTAATTCCAGTTGATCGCACAGGCAAGAAACTTAAAGGCACCAATGGCCCCTTCGTAATGACCTTACCTCACGAGTCGGGTGCAAAACTTTTCTGGTCGATTACACGTTATGACGCTAATACCTTTCTGCCGTTAAATCCAGCAGATATTGATAACAACGACATTCAAGCTTATCCAGATTTTTCTACCAAACCTGACAAAGATGGTAATGTCTCTTTTACTTTTAGTAAAAAAGATCCTAAAGATGGCAGCTACTGGATGCCGGTACTTGATAGTGGCTATTACATTGTTGTTCGCTACTACGGTCCAGCATCGAAGATGAATGATAAAACAGCTAAAGATATTATCTACAAAGGAACCAAGCTAGAACAGGTCTTCAAGACGGTGAAGTTCTAACTGAAGTTACAGACGTATTTCAGCACAAAATAGTCAGATGGTTATTAATGACTAGATGATTGCTTTACGGCTACTACTAACTTCGAGGACCATGGAATGAATTGAAGCATAATAACTTCAATTCATTCTTTGCCTTACTCAACAAATAGCTATCACTAGTTTTTATACGAGTAAAACTCTGATCAGAAACAAATCAAAAACAACAGTTGAATCCAATAATGAATAAATTAATAACGACACTAATAATAACTCTGTTATCTTTCAACGCAGCTGCAAGTGAACAATGTGGTGACGAAGAGCTGAGAATAATTGCAATGCAAGAAAAAAGTCTCAATCAAGGAACGGAGAGAAGAAGTACCCTTATGGCGTATGCAAGGTTAACAATCGGCTCTACCGGTATAATTTATGGTCTAGTAAACTCAGCTACAGGTGTAGGGTTACTCAGTTTTGTAATATTTGTCGGTGGCTCTCTAGATATCTATATTAATAGCAAAAATGATGAAGAACTTGATAAATTAGAGAAAAGACTTTGCACTTGATGAGTTGATTAGTTGATTAGTCGGATAATTCATATCAATCAGATGCTTTATGCCCTAAAGCTGAGTTCATGTGTACCCATCAAGGATTATGATGCTCTTTCGAGGGAATTTATAATTATTCATTAGTTATTACTACAAGCAAGAAATAGTCACAGTACTTTTCAGTTCTATACTAAATTCAGCTAGATAAGGGTTGTTGTTAACGCATAAATTAACTTCTAATGTTAATAAAAATGAACATTAGAAGTTAATTTCATTTGCTAATCAAAACGCTATACTTAAAAGCACTTATAAATAAATTTATCAGTAATCTATGCGACAGATTTATCATATATATTTTTTCTTAACTTTGATTTTAGTATTACTTTACCCGGAACACTCTAATGCTAACCGCTTGATTTTAGCGACTGATGATGGCCCTCCTCATATGATCAAAGAAATCGATGGGGGCATTGATATAGATATTGTTAAACAGGTATTGAATCAAGTGGGTTATGATATAGATATAATCTATGTACCGCTAAAACGTGCAAAGTTAATGGTCTCTGAGAATAAAGCTGACGTATTTCTGCCTACCTTTTTTCAACCTGATAATAAAAATATTTATCTTTCTAATCCTATAATCAGTTACAAACCTATGGTATTTAGTTTAAAGAGCAATAATATTTCCTACACATCAATCCACGATTTAAAAAATCTCAGCATAGTCACCTTTCAAGGGGCAAGTGGCTATTTTGGTGAAGAATTTGCCAAGTTTTCACAGAAGTCTGACTATCAAGAATTACATAATATGGCTAAGTTTCCAGAGCTACTTTTAAAGAAACGATATGACGTTGTGATCTTGGATTTTTATATTTTTTATTACTTTCTTAAAAAGCAACTTGAAAAAAATAGAGCACAATACGCTTATAAAGAAATAACATCTTCCCCACTCGTCTCCGAAGTACACGCCTACGCGGGGTTTAACGACAAAGCACTGAGAGACAAGTTCAATCTACAATTATCAATTTTCCAACAAGCTGAAAACGATCAGAGAATAGTTGAATACTATATAGGAGCGGTTGATTCATTAGGTAAGT
>Ga0105359_10003682_pt1 | contig 12442 bp, 10 predicted proteins | sample GOMGulsemesocosm_6_FD_83659 | JGI IMG/M metagenome (GOLD analysis project Ga0105359, IMG submission 83659) | Methane-oxidizing microbial communities from mesocosms in the Gulf of Mexico - GOM8C Gulf of Mexico | ecosystem: Environmental > Aquatic > Marine > Cold seeps | place: Gulf of Mexico... | reverse complement strand
CATATAAGCAAAACTCGCTAAAGTGCTGATACTTAATATTTGTCTATCGGTTAATGTATATTTAATGGAATTATTATGTCCCGCAGGTAATTTGCCTGCATTAAAAACAGCCATAAGTAATGGCGCTGATGCCGTTTATATTGGCATGAAAGACGATACTAATGCTCGTCATTTTGCCGGTTTGAACTTTAATGACGGCAAACTGGCTAAAGCGGCGGATTATGTGCATTTGCATGGTAAAAAACTACATGTAGCGATTAATACCTTTGCTCATCCTGGTGGTGAGTCTCGCTGGCGACAAGCAGTAGATAATGCGGTTGCTATTGGTTGTGATGCATTGATCATTGCTGATTTAGGTGTGCTAGATTATGCCGCGAATAAATACCCTGATATTGAACGTCATGTGTCGGTGCAAGCATCAACAACCAATTTAGAAGCTATTCGTTTTTTCGATAATAATTTTGCCGTTTCTCGGGTGGTTCTACCACGGGTTTTATCTATTCAGCAAGTGAAGCAGTTAGCAAAATCTAGCCCCGTGCCATTAGAGGTTTTTGCTTTTGGCAGTTTGTGTATTATGGCTGAAGGGCGTTGTTATTTGTCTTCTTATATGACAGGAGAGTCACCAAATACTGTTGGAGCGTGTTCCCCTGCTAAGTATGTTCGTTGGCAGGAAACTGAACAAGGATTAGAAAGCCGTTTAAATAACGTGTTAATCGATCGATATCAAAGTGATGAAAATGCAGGTTACCCAACCCTCTGCAAAGGTCGCTTTGAGGTGAACGATAATGTTTATCATGCACTTGAAGAGCCAACCAGTTTAAATACGTTAGAGTTGATCCCACAATTAAGCAAAATGGGCATTGTGTCGGTCAAAATTGAAGGTCGTCAACGTAGTCCTGCTTATGTTGAACAAGTGGCGAAAACATGGCGTGCAGCAATTGACCGTTATCAGCAAAATCCAGAGCATTATCAAGTAGAGGCAAGTTGGATGAGTACCTTATCGAATCTATCTGAGGGCAGTCAAACCACACTTGGTGCTTATCATCGTAAATGGCAATAAGCCTATTAATACTATTGAGTTGTATAAATTCAGGATTGTAATATATGAAATTTTCCCTTGGCCCTAGCTTGTTTTTCTGGCCAAAACAAGCTGTTGAAACGTTTTATCAACAGGCAAAATCATCTGATGCTGACATCATTTATCTTGGCGAAACCGTTTGTTCTAAAAGACGTGAGTTACGTGTTAAAGATTGGCTAAATGTAGCAAAAGAATTAGCACAATCTAATAAGCAAATTGTTTTGTCGACAATGACTTTGTTAGAGGCTCCAGCTGAAATTCAATCAATGAAAAAACTTTGCGATAATGGCGATTTTATCATTGAAGCCAATGATTTAAGTGCAGTGCAAATTATGCACGAGCTTAAATTGCCATTCGTCGTTGGGCCGGCGATTAACTGCTATAACCTATCAACGTTAAAAGTACTGCTAAAACAAGGGATGATGCGCTGGGTGATGCCAGTTGAATTGTCTGGTGATTGGCTGAAACAATTACTCCAAGAAGCAGAAGCTGAAAATATTCGAGATAAATTTGAATGTGAAGTGTTTTCATGGGGGTATATGCCGCTTGCTTATTCTGCTCGTTGTTTTACCGCTCGTTCAGAAGATAGACCCAAAGATGATTGCCAATACTGCTGCATTAAATATCCTCAGGGGATCAAAATGAATAGCCGCGAAGGTGAGCGAGTTTTTATGCTAAATGGCATTCAAACAATGTCGGGTTATCAATATAACCTCATTAATGAAGTGCAAGAAATGGCACAGCTTGGTGTTGATATTGCTCGGGTAAGTGCAGATGGTGAACAAGCGTTTACTCAGCTTACTGCTTTTAAAAATCAGCTCATTGAAAACAAACGTTATTCATTAGATAAAATTGAAGAGTGTAATGGCTATTGGCATCAAATTCCGGGTATGTCGATTGCCTAATTGAAAGGGTTGGAATTTTTCATGAGTAATGATATTGATTTATATGCAGAAAATTTTGGTGAGAGCTATGCTGAGTTATTACCGACGTTAGGACAAGCGATGGTTAATACTTTACAGTTTTTTGCTTGTCAGCGTATTTATGGTGTTGGTGGTGATTATGCGGCCAATTTGATCAGTGCTTTTGCTGAGCACTTTGATGTTTGCCCATCCAGTAATGAAATGCATGCGGCTTTTACCGCTTGTGGTCAGGCGGAAATTGAAGGATTAGGAGTTTGTTTAACAACTTATACTGTTGGCAGTTTACCTTGTGTGTCAGCAGCAGCATTAGCTGTAACGGAAAAATTACCTGTGATCTTTATTTCAGGCGCACCAGGAGAGAGTGAAATTACTAGTATGGCGTTGCACCATACGGTGAGCTCTTGTTCTACTTGGAAGGCGGAATATGATGCTGCACTTGAGTCTTTTAAAGCCTTGGGCATGCGCGCAGAACGTTTACAAGGAGAGCGAAATACCGCACAGCCAAATGTAGCTGCAGAGCAATTTTTTCGTTTAGTCGCCCATGCTTATTTAAACAAACAGCCAGTTTTTATTGAAATCCCACGAGACTTAGTACTACAAAAAACCCAAGCGATTCAGTTACCTGAATCGCTTGCTCAACTACCACATGAAAGCTTTATGTTAAAAGGGGCACATGCGGTTGCAAAACAAATTATTAAAAAACTGAGCCAAGCAAAAAATCCATTATTGTTTTTAGGTGTTAACGCGAAACTCAATCCAAGATTATTGCAGCTACTGAAGCAATTTTGTCATCTTTATCAAATCCCTTATGTTACTAGCTGGTTGGCTAAAGGCGTATTAGATGAACATGATAACTTAAGTTTAGGGGCATATAATGGCGTTTTTAGCCCCACAGATATTCGCAGTTATATTGAAGAGAAAGTTGATTATGTGCTAGAAATTGCCACAAGTATTAATCAACTTGATACCAATGTCGCTTTTGCTACAGGAACACACCTGTTATTCGATTTTGCTAACCGAACTATTCTAAAAGGTACCGCTCAGCTTGAGCAAGATATTATTACTACTTTTGAATATTTGTTATCTGCTGATATCCCAACGTTTAACTTTACTCCAGTTAGCCAGCCTCAAGTCGAAATGGAAAAAGAGGGGCGTATTGATTTTCATAACCTTACTTCAGTTTTAAATCAATTACAGCAAGTCGATGATAAGGCCTATATTTATTTTCCTGAAATAGGAAACTCCTATTTTGCCTCTTATAGTTTACGTACCAGAATGTCGAGTTTAGGTCGTAGTTGGATAACTAATCCTTGGTATGCGGCAATGGGTACGAGTTTGCCTTATGCACGAGCGGCTTGTCGAAAACTGAAAGAGCAACAAAGTGATGATGTTGCTGTAGTGATCACAGGCGATGGTGGTTTTAATTTTCAGCTTAATGATTTGATTCATTTTTTAAGGGATGATTTAAGTGTCATTATTATTTATATGCGTAATGATATCTTTCATCTAGGAAAAAATGGTGAAGCTGATATTTATCATTGCTCAGATAAGCAATTTGATGTTGTTGGTTTGATCAATGCTTTTGGTGGTGAGGGTAAACGTTGTACTACGATAGAGCAGTTTAAAGATTATTTTACTGATTGTACTCAGCTAATCAGGGGATAAAGCTAATTGAAGTGCCAGCGATCACTGAAGAGAGATTTCAATGTCGAGAAATTAGTTTATTAAACCTTTATATTAAAGCGAAAAATGGCGTGCCAGAAGCCGTGGCTAAATGGAAAGCGATCATTGAAAATAAAACTTAATTTTACTAACCATAAGATACACGTTTAATTGGTTTATTGATCAGCCGTAACTGAACTAGTGCTTACGGCTTGGTTAACTTATCAACGGTTGACGAGCAGGCTTGCAAGAAAGTATCTAAAAAGTACTCTACTTCAGGCATGTCTTTTTTCATTTGTTCGAGTACTTTTTCTAGTCGTTCTGCAACGTGATCAAATTCATGATTTTGATGATTAAGTTCATCTATTGCTTTTATGTAAGCAACTAAAATGTCTGCGGCTTTAACAATCGCTTTATAGTTCTCCTCAACATTGTCTTGAACAATAATATCTGAAAATAATTCTTGAAATTCAGTAGGTAAAGAGGCCAAACAATCTTGTTCAGCTAGATATTCTATTTTCTTAAATTCTCGAGCAATTTCTGGATTTGCATATTTTGTAGGGCTTACTACATCGCCAAATCGGGTTTCACTGGCTTCATGATAAAGCGCAATGGTAGCAACTCGGTCGGCATTAATATTACCGTTAAATTTTTTGTTTTTGATCACTGCCAACAAATGAGCAACAATGGCAACTTGATGTGAATGCTCAGCAACGTTTTCAGGTTTAACACAAAACATCAATGCCCATCTTTTGATTAATGGCATTCTAAACATCCAAGCAAGAAAGGTACTTTGTTCTTTGTTGTTACTCGCTTTCATGACTATCCTTAATTTTTTTTAACTTAGTTACTGACTGTAATTACTAAAAAAATGCTTGAGTTTTTCCATTGCAGGAATTAACTCATCAACGTGAGGGAGGAAAACTAAACGAAAGTAATTCTTTTCTTTAATGTTAAATGCTCGACCATGCACAAGTAAAATTTTCTCTTGTTTTAATAAGTCCAAAATCATTTTCTCATCATCTTTGATGTTGAATTTTTTACTGTCTACTTTAACAAATAAATACATCGCGCCCATCGCTGGATTACACGATAAACCATCAATATTATTAAGCATTTGATGAGCGATATCACGCTGCTTTTTCAGTCTGCCATCACCTTGAATGAGTTCATTTATGCTTTGATAACCACCCAATGCAGTTTGAATAGCATGTTGACAAGGAACATTGGCACATAAACGCATAGAAGATAAAATATTTAAACCTTCTAAATAATCTTCAGCATGAATTTTAGGGCCAGATACCACCATCCAGCCAGCACGAAAGCCAGCAATGCGATAATTTTTCGATAAACCACCCATGGTAATGATTAATACATCTTGTGCTAAACGTGCAGTAGGAATATGTACCGCTTCGTCATATAAAACCTTATCGTATATTTCATCACTAAAAATGATCAAATCATGTTGCCTTGCTAGCTCAATAATACCTTGCAGTATCTCTTCACTGTAAACTGCCCCTGTTGGATTATTAGGGTTGATCAGTACAATAGCTTTAGTTTTGTCGGTGATTTTACTTGCCATATCATCGAGGTTTGGAAACCACTGATTTTCTTCATCACAACGATAATGCACTGGCTCACCACCTGATAATGCGACAGCTGCAGTCCATAAAGGGTAATCAGGAGAAGGAATTAATACTTCGTCATCGTTATTAAGCAAGCCTTGCATTGCCATTACAATGAGTTCACTAACGCCATTACCAATATAAATATCTTCAACACCGACATCTCTAATACCTTGCTGTTGAAAGTATTGCATCACGGCAACACGGGCAGGGTAAATTCCTTTCGACTCACAATAACCTTGCGCCGTGGGCAGGTTATGAATAACGTCTTTTAAAATATCATCAGGGGCTTCAAAACCAAACGGAGCAGGGTTGCCGATATTAAGTTTTAGAATTTTATGACCTTCATCTTCTAAACGTTTCGCCTCTGCTGCTATCTGTCCTCTTATTTCATAACAGACATTTTTAAGCTTTGATGATTTTTTTACGTTTTTCATAATGGACTACTTTGTTTAGTGAGGGAGGTTTTATTAAAAACTCATTGTTACTAATAATCTGCTGTATTGAAACAGTTACTTGCAACTTTTTTAGTGCAAATTTCTCAAATGAATATAATCTAATTATAACAAGCTAAAAAAGAGGTGTTTATGCCGTTACCGTTACTTTGGCTAGGAGCCGCAGCTATTTCTGCATTAGCTGTTAAGGGCTTGGCTGATGATAGAAAAACTCAGCAACGTAAAAGACAACATTACCGTAAGGTACAAACTCTGGCTGATCTTGATCGTCATGAATCGCCTATCGGTATTTATCCATCAGACGTATTAGCCACTGAGCAAAAAGTTAAGCCTAAAGTTGGCTCTATAGTGTGTTGTGGTATTGGCGGCATTTTAGATCATACCGGCATTTGGGTTGATGAAGATACTATTATAGAACTTGATGGTGAAGGGCTGATAAAACCTATTTCAGTGCAACGTTTTACTAAAGAGCGTTCAGGTAAAGATATTTTTATTGCCTGTGATTCTAATGCTTTACCCTTATGTAGTGATATTGCTGCTCAGCGTGCATTAGCACAAATTTTTCAAGTGCAAGACTATCATTTAATTGATAATAATTGTCATCAGTTTATTTGGCAGTGTTTTGCTCCAGAAATGCCAATGGTTAGCACCTTTAAAACGTTAAACGTTAATTTAGCAAAGTTTTTTGATAGAAAAATATATTGGGATTTATGTGATTGTTAGTCGTATTCTGATTTAATTACGTAAAGTCACTTATAAAAAAGCCTTATTTTCAGTAGAAAATAAGGCTTTAATGTTTACTAATACTCGTTTAATTTATTTAGCCGCTATTTCACTTATTCTGTAAACAAAGACATCACATCAGCAATAGCTAACATTGATTTTTCACCCGTGATGCGATTTTTCACTTCAAGTTCTTGATTGTCTAAATTACGCTCACCAATGATCAACAACAATGGCGTACCAATAAGCTCATGATCGGCAAACATCACACCTGGGCGTTCTTTACGATCATCAAACAATACTTCAATGCCTGCTTCCTGTAGTTGAGTATATAAGTTCTCAGCAGTTTCTTTCACTCGAGCAGATTTAGCCATATTCATTGGCACAATAGCGACTTGAAAGGGTGCTATTGCTTCAGGCCACTTAATACCGTACTTATCGTGATTCTGTTCAATAGCTGCTGCTACAATCCGCGAAACACCAATACCGTAACAACCCATAGTTAACGTTTGGTTTTTACCACCTTCATTAAGTACAGCACAGTTCATTGCTTCTGCATATTTACTGCCTAGTTGGAAGATATGACCAACTTCAATACCACGTTTAATGACAATGTTACCTTGACCACAAGGGCTTGGATCACCTTCAACAACATTACGAATATCTTGAATGTCTATCTCACCACAATCTCGTTGCCAGTTAACGCCAGTATAAGAGTGGTTGTTTTGGTTAGCACCGCAAACAAAGTCGCTTAAGTGAGCTGCACTACGGTCTACAATAACTTCAACAGATAAACCTTTAGGCCCCAATGAAGTGCTGTGACAGTTAGCAATTTCGGATACTTGTTCATCACTAGCGTATGTTAACGGAGTAGCAACTTGTGCTAAGTTCTCAGCTTTAACTTCATTGAGTTGATGATCACCTCTAAGCACTAATGCAACTATTTTTTCTGGTTCTCCTTCATCAACTGCGCCAAGTACTAATATTGTTTTAACGCTCGTTTTTACATCGATATCAGTGGTTTTTATTAAACGTTCGAGTTTTAATGCTACGGTCTCGATATCTTGAGTTGGCTCGCCACGTTCGCCTTGTGGCGCTAATGCTTCAGCTTTTTCAACATTGGCAGCAAAGTCGCTGGCATCACTAAAGGCAATATCATCTTCACCAGAGTCGGCAAGTACGTGAAATTCATGTGACGCTTCACCACCAATAGAACCTGTATCAGCAATAACTGGACGATAATCTAAATCTAAACGATCAAAAATACGACAATATGCGTCGAACATTATTTGATAAGTTTTTTCTAAGCATGATTGGTCTAAATGAAAGGTGTAAGCATCTTTCATTAAAAATTCACGACCACGCATCACGCCAAAGCGAGGACGAATTTCATCACGAAACTTAGTTTGAATTTGAAATAATGATAAAGGTAACTGCTTATAGCTGCTAACTTCATTGGCAACCAATTTAGTGATCACTTCTTCATGGGTGGGGCCTAAAACAAAAGAGCGATTATGACGATCGCTCAAACGTAGTAATTCAGGGCCATAATCATCCCAACGTCCTGACTCTTCCCATAAATCAGCAGGTTGAACCATAGGCATTAAAATTTCGTTAGCACCAGCACGTTGCATTTCTTCACGGACAATGTTTTCTACTTTTTTAAGGACTTTTAAGCCAGTCGGTAACCAAGTATATAAACCTGAGGCTAGATTGCGAACAAGGCCCGCTCTAAGCATTAATTGATGACTGATAACTTCTGCACTAGCAGGTGTTTCTTTTAAAGTAGACAGTAAATATTGACTGGTGCGCATTACTAAGTGTTTCCGTAAAAAGGTTAAACAAACGTGAATAGCTTGCTGTTTGAATAGTGGTAAAATGAATTGCCGCTATTCTAGCAGGGGTGATGCGTGTGAAAAAGCAATTGTTTTAATTAAATGACTTTAGTAATTTATCGAAGTGAAATGTAATTGCTTAAGAGTGTTCTTCTGCCAGTTATCACTATATATCTATCTTTTGAGCTTCAATGAAAGCATGGCGATTAAAAGTAAAACTTCAATATTGGCATTTTTGATTCATAAAAATAGAGTTAATGACAAAGTTGACTATAATTTGTTCATAAAAGTATATTCAAAGGACTGATGCTATGCCAAAAAGCTACGATGAATCTGAAATTGAAACTAAAAGTAAATCTTCACCCAAGTTATGGATCTCTTTATTTATTATTGAAAGTATTATTTTGCTATTCATCATTGGTAAAATCATCAATTTCTTAATTTAATTGGTTATATTATTTTCATGTAAATCATTCGATTTACATGCCTATTACACTGCAGCAAAAAAGCTTACTTTCTGTAACTAAATAACAACGGCATTCATGGTACTTAGTATAAAAAAACGCAGCATGACGAACAACTGATAAGTAACAAACTTGATCCAAACCAGCGATATTACTTGATTAGGTATTAACAACAGTGAGGTAAATTCGCTGTTAACGAGCTATTTTGCTTACTGAAATTAGTTTACCTCTTCTTAATAAATCATCTTTAATTTAAGGTGGATCAATTATGATTTAAAATTTATGTCGGTATTGCTCGAACATTTATTCAAGCTAAACGTGACGAATTAGGTGGGATCTAACCTTCAATAAACTATTACATGATCGCGATCTAAAGGGTAATGAATCAATCACATTAAATAGCCAGATAAATAGAAGGAATTATTCTGCTGAGTTCATTGGCTTATTAGTTGCTTAGCTTGGGTTTGATGATGTGACTCTGGGTGAGTTAGATAGGGAGATGGTTTAGGTTCACTTTTGCTAGTCAGCCGACATTTTTTAGGTATTAAAAACCGTTTACCAAGGACGACTTAGTGCCAAAAGCGGACAGTAATATAGACATTAGAGTTAGTGGCTATTAAAGATAACAATCCTGACCTTAATCACTCTCTCAGATTGAATGAACTTAAACATATTTAAAGATAAAATCCGTTCTTCATTAACCACTTTTCGGCATCTTCTCTACTTAGACATTTATAAAAAGGAACGTCTGCGTTCTCGATATGATGCTGAATGTGTTTTCCTTGGTCCATAGAATCCACGAGCCAGCATTCGGCTTGTTGATTGTTTCTCGTTAACTCGATAGTCAGGTTGTGTTTGTAGTTTGCAACCTCCTCAGAAACTCGCCAACCCCGAAGATCGGCAAATAATGCCCATTTATCGTTTCGAACTCTGGAGATAGTTTCATCAAGTATGGTTAAATAACCGATGTCAGCTTGTATATTCCAGTCTCCTGAGATCTTTGTCACAACGATATTATTTGTCAGCTCTACAATGTAAGTTGGTTTGGTCATATATAGATAGCAAGTAAGACTGTGTTGAATTCAAGAATGAGTTCACGACAGCCAGCTTAATTTCCTTTCAATTTATTCCCTAGGAATGTATAGCATACCAGGTATCGTTTGTTCATTCTCTGGGCAATAATTTTGAATAAAGTTCTCCAACAAAATTATTCAAAGGGTCAGGTCTCGTGTTGTGCAAAATAAAGGTCTTAATCTAACTTCAGCAAATCGCTCTAAGAAAACATTAATATTTCCAGCTGATTACGTCAACTATGCACACAGGTAATCATTAACACTAACAAATATAAATGCTAAAAACTGAACCGCTGGGGTAGATTGATTGATGGGCACATTTACCACAAACCTGGCCTTTTCCTGAGTGAAGTAATGTCCTTAGGATGGTCTGCTCTGATACGAAAGCGGAAGTTAGCCTAGGATTATCTAACAGTACGTGATCCGAGCAAACTGTCATTAACATGTTATATCACTCGACCATCTTATGTAGCTATAGCATTTTTCTTATCTGAGGGCATAAACCAGTGGGCATTATTAAAGTCATTAGTTGATTTTAATGCTCTCATAATTAGCCTACTTGAACAACGGTCTAATTAAGTGTTGTCGAGTAATGCAATTGACTGGTGCTTTGTGTGACATAACTTGGCTTATTGAATATGAATAATAAGCACAAGTTACTGTCGGTAGGGTGGTTTGAGCAATCGATTAGATTGTTGAATAGTGAATTACAGGCAATAAAAAAGCACCAGATACTTTTTAAGCAAATGGTGCTTTAGTTATACGGTAAAGCTGTTAAATTACTGCTTCTTAAATCTGCGTGATGCTAAACCCATAATGCCTAATGCGAAGATGGCAAGGGTAGAAGGTTCTGGAACTGACGTTGTCCCGGTGATTGATATGTCTAATACTTCTGACCAAGCGGCTCGCGTACTTACACCAGTGCTACAACAGTAGTCGTATCCAAGATAGGTAAAACTACCTGAACCATATGTTCCTTGCCATACGGAAGTTTGGCCTGCATTTGCCATTATACTTTTCCCGCCCCATGCGCTAAGAAGTGAAGCTGTATTGTAGCCGTGAGTAGAGCTTTCATCGTCAATAAAGCCAGTATACCCTTCAAATGCTGTGCCGAATGCATCGGAAGTTATAAAATGGTTTCCAATCAAAGCACTGCCATTACCAAAAGAACTTCCAAAGAATTTATCAAGTACATTATTGGAAGTAGACGAACCACCAAGCTGGATAAGGTGCCCTCCACCGGAAATGAATGTCGTTAAATCTGAAATACTCACAGAACTCCCAGCACCTTGTTCTACAATTATAACATTTGAAAGTGAGCTAAAGGCGCTTGACCACCCAGAGGAAGAGCTTGAAAAAAGAGTTGATGTGTACCCTAGAGCATCTAAACCATCAAAATATGAATTAGGTGTGCAAGTTGTACAACTGTCTTCATAGCCCCAACCCTTAATAACACTATGACTACCATCAATAACGCTTATCAAGCCAGCATTAGCAAAACCACCAACAGATAAAACCAAACCAGCCAAAGCTGCTTTTAACATTTTTATGTTCATCGTATTTTCCTCTGGAATACATTCCTTGATATAGAATAGTATTGTTTTTTGTTGTTACAGGTATATTTCTTATTTTAACGCATGAATTATGCCAAAAAGGTAAAAGTCTTTTGTTTCAGTGATGTAAGTCTATTTCGTTAATTGGATATGTTAGGGAGTGTAAAATAATCAGACACTTACGTGATTATAAAATACTCATGTTGTTATAATAATTAACAACTGTCATACACTACCGCGCTCAATAACATTCCTATATAATCCTGCGTATTAAACAACTGCCTGAACGCTTATTCAAAATAAAACCTGAATCTGCATTAATGAAAGTTAAACGATCATTTATGACACTTTAACACGCCAGAACTAAGTTAAACCAGCAGAGCGCATTATGACCGTAGAACAATTCGACCCTAAAAATCCATCTAAATCAGCCACTAAAGCAAGTGATTGCATTGCCAAGAAAACTACGACACTTCAAACACCTGTTAAAGTTAATGAAGAGCAAAGTAACGTTCAAACAAGTTCAGAACGCGCTGCACAGGTAGTTTTCGTAAGTCTCGGCTGACCAAAGGAACTAGTGAATTCACAGTGATTTCACTGTCAGAAAGGCTTTGAGCTGCCTTTAGTAACTGAAAAGCTAATGTCCGCAATTGGCTAGGAGCCGAAGTATTAACTTATTCATTCAAAGCTTCCAATTAGCAAAATTGTCATAAAACCTATGGCGCAATCGCCCCCTGAGCGCCATAGAACTAACGACAATTCTTACCACAAAGAAGACATTAGCGGCACTCGATTTTTCATGGGAATTACGTCCGCCTTGGAGCCGGAAGCGGACATTAACGGTTGTTGTAAGCCGAGTTGATTCACGACTTATAGAATTTACTTCATTTCCATGGATGTTATTCTTCTTTCTCCCATTAGTAAAATCCCCTCTTTTAAAGGGAATTCATTTGTTTCTCTACACTTTGAAGGAACCTTTTAGCAAGTGAAAAATCTGGATCAATTTTCAGTGCTTTTTCGAACATGACCTTAGCACTTTCAAGCTGACCTT
>Ga0105359_10003681_pt1 | contig 12444 bp, 11 predicted proteins | sample GOMGulsemesocosm_6_FD_83659 | JGI IMG/M metagenome (GOLD analysis project Ga0105359, IMG submission 83659) | Methane-oxidizing microbial communities from mesocosms in the Gulf of Mexico - GOM8C Gulf of Mexico | ecosystem: Environmental > Aquatic > Marine > Cold seeps | place: Gulf of Mexico... | reverse complement strand
GTCCTACTAATAAGCCGTTATGTGCCAAGGAGAGGCCGATGTTAAAAGCCATTCATCACGTAGCAATAATCTGCTCTGATTATGAAAGATCCAAGCATTTTTATACTGTTATTTTAGGTATGGGAATAATTGCAGAGAATTACAGAGAAAGCAGAAACTCTTACAAACTTGATTTAAAACTGCCCAGCGGTGGTCAAATTGAATTATTTTCTTTCCAGAAATCACCGGAGAGACCAAGTTTCCCTGAAGCTTTAGGGTTAAGACATTTAGCATTTTGTGTAGATTCAGTTGAATTAATGTCAGATTACTTATCAGCAAAAAACATTGCAGTAGAACCAATTCGTATAGATGAATATACCAATAAAAAGTTTACATTTTTTAATGACCCAGACGGCTTACCTTTAGAGCTATATGAACAGGTCGACGTATAAAAATCAATTAAATGGGACGTTTACACGCTCCTATTTCGCCGCACAACTTAAGAAACAATAAACACTCGTTAACCGGACGTCATGAGTCCCACCTACCCGTAGCTAGCATGACGCCATCAGCCTTTAAATAAGAGTAAAAATTGATGGGTAGATTCAGCATAATGATTGGACCATGAGCGAGGACATGCTCGCTCATGGGATGCAGAATTTCGTCAAAAACCTAGCAATAGCGGCAGGGATACTGGTCGTCGCTGGACATGCTCTTGCACGCCGTCCATCCTTGGTCGGCTGGTGACGAAGTGACGAACCTTTAGCCTGGTAGGCTAGTTGTTTTCTTTGCTGCTCTGGCAGCGCTCATAATTGGCTAGCAGGTATATTCAGCTGAGCTCAATGTTTACGCTGAGCCAGTAGCATAAAGAAACTTTAGTTTACCGTTTTCTAGCCTTGCCACAGCTATTGGAGTTTCTTCAATTGTTAAACATAAAAACACATAACAAACTGGCTAGGTTCACTCCACCCCTTTGGGGCTGCACGGGACAGTCAAACCACTGATTGGCTTAAGCCCGGCATACAGGCCGATAATTTAACGGTTTCCCTGAATGAAATTAAACCCCAGAGGTGAATTCAAATGAAGAAAACATGGATACCCCTAATAGCTCTCATACTCTTTTCGCTGTTCACAGCTTATAGTATGCTGAACGCTCAAGAATCGCTATTGGATTTTGGAGCAAGATTGATGAGCTCTCTGGATACTGCCCAGGTTGTTATCGATCTCTACATACTTTGTGCGCTGGCCTGTGTATGGATGTATCGAGACAATAGAGCTAAAGGCCATACAGTTACTGCCGTTCTACCCTATTTCCTGCTCACAGCCGTTTTTGCATCCATTGGCCCGCTGCTCTATCTAGTTTTAAACACCTCCTTAAGTCGCAACCACCGTTAAGCGATACCCTAGTGTCTACCCAACTACAACCCGCGTATGATGTTCGCCACTAAAGCGGCCGAACTGCTGTCGCCCCATCCCGAAATTTTGGCGTCCTAAGCAACGCAACGATTTCAAGGAGATTACATTTGTCTGAAGTAGAATTGGCTTGGGACTACCCAGAACCTCATATCATTGAGCATTGCGCTTCGGCTGATGAAGCCGATGGATACGGACACATCAACAACAGCGTCTATCTCAGCTGGCTGGATCAATGTGTTTGGGATCATTGCCATGCTGTGAATATGCCACCGGAGACCTGCCGAGAATTAAATCGAGGCTTTGCTGCAGTGCGCCATGAGATAGATTACCTATCGTCTGCCTACCCTGATGATAAAGTGGCCATCGCCAATTGGGTCACAGCAAACGATGGTCGCCTGCGTGCAGAAAGGCGATTTCAAATCATTAGAGTCAGCGATAATAAAACCTTGCTTCGAGCACGCAGTGACTACATCTGTACAAACCTAGAAAATGGCAGGCCTGCCCGTATGCCTGACATTTTCAAAGTCTGTTTTGCTGTACCCGATAGCTTATGCTCTTTAGTTTAAGCGAACAAAGTGATGCTTAGTAGACTGAGGCAGGCTAGGTTTGTTGTGGCGGTTCGACTCATCACGTCTCCAGGCCTAGCGAGAAAAGATGCATTCTTTAATGGAGAGGAGCTTGCTTGTCTTTTGCTCGCTCCGAGCCGTCTAGCTACACAACTAAACAGCTAAACAGCTAAACAGCTAAACAGCTAAACAATCATTGCTGACAACAACAGCCGTTTGGATCACATCGCATTGGCGGTTTTTGCCTTGCGAATCAGCTGGATAAACTCGGTGCGGTAACCGTAGTCATCGCGGCCCTTGTTGGCCTGGGCCAGGTTAATGGCGTCGTCGAGGGTCCAGCTGCCCAGATGTTTGCCGCCTTTTAAGTGTTGCGCAAAACCGGCTACCGCCGTGGCAAAATGCACATCCGTCAGAAGCGTGCTGGGTGCCTTTGTACTGTCGTTGGCATGGGTATTATGAGTAACAATGGGCGTGCTGATCAGCGTTGACTGGTCCTGCTGAGGCAGCTTGTAACGTATTTTTAGAAAGCCGTATTCCCCCCCCACTGAATTTTTCACAGCTTGCTGAGCGGCTTTTTTCTCGGCTATTTTTGCACTGTAGCGGCTGGCTTCAAGCAGGCCGCTGTCGCTGCCGGCGGGGGTGACTTCATAGATGGCGGTCACCGAATGGCCCGAGCCGATATCGCCGGCGTCGACCTTGTCGTTGTTAAAATCTTGCTGCTGCAGGGCGCGGGTCTCATAACCCAGTAAACGGTACTCCTTGACGGTGGCAGGGTTAAATTCCAGCTGAAACTTGACGTCCTTGGCAATGGTAAACAAGCTCGAGGTGGCCTGGTGTACCAGCACCTTCTGCGCCTCACTGAGGGTGTCGATATAGGCGGCGACGCCATTGCCGTTCTGCGCCAGCTGCTGCATCAGTTGGTCATTGTAGTTGCCCTGACCAAAACCCAGCACCGACAGGTAAATGCCCTGCTCGCGCTTGCGCTCGACGAAGTCTTTAAGTCGCTGTGGGTTGTTGATGCCGACATTAAAGTCACCATCGGTGGCGAGGATAATACGGTTAACCGCCCGCCTGTCGAAGTGGTTCTGCGCCAGCTGGTAGGCCAGTTCAATGCCCGCGCCACCGGCGGTGGAACCACCGGCCTTGAGTTGGTTCATGGCGGCGAGAATTTCCTGTTTATCGGAGACTTTCGTGGGTTCCAACACCATGCCGGCGGCACCCGCATAGACCACTATGGCGACCGTGTCGTCTTGCTTGAGCTGGCTCAGCAGCAGCTCCATGGATTGCTTCACCAGTGGCAGCTTGTCGGCGCTGCCCATGGAGCCGGATACGTCCAGCAAGAACACTAGGTTGGTGCGCGGCAATGCGTCGCGCGGCAGCTCATAACCCTTTATGCCGATGTGTAGCAGCTTGTTGCCCGCGTTCCAGGGCGAGTCGGTGACGGTCACCGTGGGTTTGAAGGGCTGCTGGCGCGATTCGGCCAGCGGGTAGTCGTAATCGAAGTAGTTGATCAGCTCCTCAACGCGCACAGCGCTCTTTTGTGGCAGGCGGCCAGCGTTGAGTTGTCGGCGCACAAAACTGTAGGCCGCTGTGTCCACATCCGCGGAGAAGGTCGACACAGGCTCGAAGCTGACGAGTTTGATTGGGTTGTCGTCAAATTCGCCAAACCGGTCGCGGCCTTGTTCGGCAGCCGCAATGGCTATCATATCGTCCCGGTCATAGGCGTTGCGATTAGGGCTGTTGAAGTCACCGCTGTAGGCCTTGTTATAGGCAAGTGCGCCGCCGGTCATTTGCGCGGCAGACATCTCGGCTTGTTCGCGAGCAGGTAGCGCTCGCTTCTGGGCCGTGACGACGATTTCTTGCAGGCGCTTGCGTTCGGCTTTGGCCACCTGTTGTGGCTGATTTGAGGAGGACTGCCCAGCTGCTGACTGAAAATATTGCAGGGCGGCCGGTTTGGACTCTGATACCAGCTCCGAGCTTGTTGCTATTTCCAGAGACTCTTCCATCTCCAGGCGAGCGTGTATTTCTGTAGGGGCCAGGCCCACCTTTTCTTTCACAGCAGCACTCAGCTTGTCGACGGGAGCCATGGCAATACTTGGCAAGGCTTGACCGGCGGACAGCTGCTGATCAAGTTCACCGCGGTACTCTTTGCCTGGGTACTCATTACCTGGGTACTCTTCACCTTGATACTCTCCACCTTGATACAACAGGCTGGCGGTCATGATCAGGGCGAAACTGGCGGCCAAGCCGCCGCCGAGGACGAGTCGATTGTTCATGTCGGTTACTCCACTCACTAGGGATGTGAAGCTAAGACGCAGCGCTGACCAAAATCCTTGGCGATCATCGACATTTTTTTCAGCGGACGTGTCGCCTCTCGCTTGCTCGGCGGCTAATGCCTCAGAGGTAAAGGCGGCCATGGCGACATCCATGGCACGGCGTTTGGCGGCGGGTGTTGGCGGCACTATTTCATCGTCAAATAGAGTGCTGAGCGAATCGTTTTGAGCGTCTTCGGTCATGGGGCATGCTCCTCAAGTAGCGCGAGGCGTTTTCGAATTTCGTGCAAGCGCCAAGAAATGGTGGACTCTTTGGTGTCGAGTATCTGCGCGGCTTCCGCGTGTTTGAGTCCTAGGCCACAGACCAGTACCAGCGTCTCTTTAAAACCCTCGCCAAATTCAGCGACCCGACTGAGTACCTCTTGCAGGTAGACATTCGCCTCTGCACTGGCGCTGCCGTGTGCCTCGCTGTTGGCTGCTTCAGGGAAATGCTGATGGCGCTGCTGGCTGCGCTGCCAGTCTTTGGCACAGTTGATCACCATCCGGTAGAGCCAAGTGCTGAAGGCCGCCTCGAAGCGAAACTGCTTGAGGTTTTTGGCGAGCTTTAGGCAGGCCAATTGGGTGATGTCTTCGGCATCATTGCGATGACCACACCATTGATAAGCGTAGCGGTAGATGGTGTCGTAGCTGCGCTCGAGCAGCCGCTCAAAAGCGGCGGCATCACCGCTTTGCGCTTGTTTGATCCAGGGATCCAGGTCCATTCATCCACTCTGGTTATGCTGCGGTTTTTAAACGCCTAGAGGATTGGCGATGAGTCGTCTGTAGGGTTAGACGCCGTGCATTGGAAAAACCTTGGACCATTAAGGCAAAAAATATAAGGCCTGGCAATGATCAGACTTTCCCAGCGTTAGATGGGTCATGGCAAACAAGGCCCAGCCGTCTCTTAAGGCTGGTTTATGTCATTGCCCGTGAGGGACGACAGAGGATAAAACAAAGGACTATTGTTAAAGTTAACAATGCAGCCCTATGGCAAGCGCAAGAACTGGAGAACCGAGGGAAGATAAATAGGGAAATACCATTAACTCATGCAAAGGCGCATCATGGCATCACTGCAACGATTCCTGAGCGCGCAAGCGCCCCTCTATGATCAGGTACTGGCCGAGCTAGGCCGAGGCCATAAAGCGAGCCACTGGATGTGGTTTATCTTTCCACAAATACAGGGGCTTGGTCGCAGTGCAACGGCTCGCTACTACGCCATCACCTCGCACGACGAAGCCGATGCCTACCTAGAGCACCCAATACTGGGGCCGCGACTCATTGAGTGCTGCCAAACATTGCTGCTCTTGGAGGGCCTCAGCGCGGAGGATATTCTCGGCACCGTCGATGCCGTGAAATTGCGCTCCAGCCTCACACTATTTTCTGCGCTGGCGGAGCAAACCGAGACCTTCGAGCGGTTGCTCGACAAGTACTTTGCCGATGGCCCAGACCAGGCCACCCTACGCTTGCTGGAGAATACTTTTTAAACAATAAAGAGACCGTCGCCTTCGCATTGCTCTACCACCTCGTGAATCGACCTCAGTGTTTCGCGGATGGTTTTTTTGCGCGTGTCGCTTAAGGTGTTTTCACTGCCGAGCCAACGAGCGCCCAGGCGGTAGATATGCTCAGCGATGTGGAGGAATTCCTGCTCAAGAATAGCGGTGTCCAATAATTCCACCGCTGACTCATGGCGCATTTCATCGAGCAGGCTGAGCATGTCGATGCTCGCCAAACCGGTGGTGCGCAGGAGCGTCAAAGCCTCCTTTATTCGATACAGTAAATACTCACCCTGGGGCCTTAGCCCCTTACTCGCCGCACCAGAGGTCTGCGCCTTTTGTCTCATCGCCTGCTGCTTCGAACTTTGCTCTTGTAAGCCCTGTTGCAACTGTTCCTGCAGGGTCACAAGAAAGGCGAAGACGGCACCTATCGATACCAGTCGCTCAATCGCTTTGTCGGATAGCTGCTCGGCGTCCATCGGCTCAGCCTTTGCTTCGGCCAATTCGGTTGCCGCCAACAGGCGAAAAGCCACCTGCTGAATCGGTAAATTATAAACACTAAAGGCGGCTCGTAAATACGGCAGGGTTGCCATCAGCGAACCCCGCTCGCAGTAAATACGACAGAGTAGATCCGTCAACGCCAACAGCAGCCCGGTTTCCGTCATGCGCTTGGCAATCTTGCCCGCTGGGTAACCAATACCCGCTGGATGTTCATGGTGCTCGGCCACAGCCCTGGCCATATCCGCCCCATAACTGGCCGTGGTCAAAATAATCTTTTCTGACACCCGCGGGTGGACACTTAACGAGCGCCTTTCCTGCTGACTCAAGGGCGGCTCTTTGACCACCAACTCTGGGGTTATATGCAACAGCCCAAGATCGCGAAATAGAGCGCCACAAAAAGCCTGGTAGATGGCTTCGGTTGGCCACTGCCCCGCCAGCGCGATGAGCGCCGCCAGCCAAGCCCCCAACAGGGAGTGCTGAAACTGCTGGGGCAGTTGTAATTGCATAACACTGAGTTTTTGCATCAGTATCCGCGGCAGGGGCTGACGCAGACAGAGAGTATCGAGCAGACCCTGCGCCCCACGCTGGTCTGTAACCGCGACAAAATCAGGGTGTTGCGCTGCCAGAGTATTAAAAGCCGAGAGCAGCGATTGCTGCGTCAACGTACTTTCTAAACCGACGGCATCATCAACCGCCTGGTCGAGTGTGTGCTCGGCCATCTTGGCCGCCAACTGACTGCCGATCGCCGAGCCTTTTTTAACCAACAGCAGACCAAATTCATTGTGCACGTCCTGCAGCGCAATGCAGGACTGCTGCTGGCTCACACTGCCAATATGCTCTCTGTAGCTGTCGGGCGCGCAGGGGTTATATTCCATCATCTACTCGGTCGGTGGCAAAGCTCAACTGAAGCCTAGTTGGCGCAGGCGTAAAATGCCCAGCTGCTGCTGTGGCTCTCGAGACAGTGTTCGAACAATTGGCGCCCGACGCCTCTTTCCCTCACCCTCTTGTGCGCAAAAGGTCATGCATGATGTCCACCTTGGCACAGCCCTTGGCAGAGAAGGTCGGATACACTCGGCTAGAGCCCTCCGGACTCACTGAGGAGATACAAACAGCCAAGTTAAGCAATTGCTGTTTTAAATTATTGACCTAATCACGCTAAATATAGGATAACTTTACCCGACTATTGACCGTACACATGTGTGAATACAATAAAAGAGAATCAATATGGCCAGTCTTGTTCACCTGCCCTATGAGACCACAGCGCAAACTATCGTTAACATTTTGCAACGCGATGGCGGGGTTATTATCGACCAGGTCCTATCTGCAGATACTTTAGCGCAATTAAACGCTGAGATGGCTCCCTTTGTTGATGCCGGTCGCACAGGACGTGATGACTTCACCGGTCACCAGACCACACGCTTTGGCTCATTGATTGCTCGCTCACCCGCCTGTGGCACGATTGCATTGCACCCCTTGATACATAAAGCCTGCGAGTTGTACCTGGGGCCATACTGTGAAACGCATCAACTTAATTTTTCCCAGGCCATATCTATTGGCCCAGGTGAAAGCGGGCAAAGCCTGCACCGGGATCGTGGTGTGTGGGGCACACACCTGCCGCGCAATATAGAGCCACAATTCAGCACTGTATGGGCGTTAACGGATTTCACACAAGACAATGGCGCCACCCGAGTGGTACCCGGTTCTCACCTGTGGAGTGACGAGCGAAGCCCAAAAGAATCTGAGGTGTGCAGCGCAGAAATGTCTGCCGGCTCGGTGTTAATTTATAACGGTTCGTTAATTCACGGCGGTGGCGCCAACCAGAGCCAAGAGAGCCGCCTGGGCGTTTTTCTGCATTACACCCTAGGGTGGTTGCGTCAGGAAGAGAATCAATACTTGTCCTGCCCACCCCAGGTGGCCAAAAGCCTAAGCCCTGAGCTGCGCGCGTTATTGGGTTACACCAAGAGCGGATACGCTTTGGGATTCTTTTCAGAGCCCAGCGCCCCGGGACAAGGACTGGAAATGGCGCCCCCAGAACATCTGTTTGGCGACAAGGCCAATAAAAAAATGCACCAGGGGCAATTGCAACACGTAATGGATAGCTAGGGCACCGCTGAACAATGGCGGTAGCGCTCAGCGGAGGCCTCAAATATCCAGATGCACCAACAGCAGACGCTTTAAGCAAGGCGCACTTCACCGCTAATACCCCAGGGCACAAGTGGTTGCCCTAGTCCTTAGCAGGAGGGGTAATGCAGCAGCCGGTTGTTTGAGGAGCCGCCCTTAAGGGCGGCTCCATTATTCAGCGATGCCTAGCCTAACAAGCAATAACCGCTAAAAAGCGTCACGCGTAGCGACAGTCTCCGCTTTACTAGGAGCATCCAAACCGATACGCCCTGCAACATCACTAGAAAAACCACGTGGAATAGACTCTATGCATAGCGTCAAGATTGTTGCCTTTGAGGGCCAGCAGGCCAGCGATATTCTGCAGGTGCGTCACGCCGTGTTTACTGAAGAACAGGGCATCGACGCCGAGCTGGATTTTGACGGGCAAGACCAGGCTGCCATTCACGCTCTGGCCATTCAAGGCGGTCGCGCCCTGGCCACGGGCAGAATCCTGAACGACGGCCACATTGGCCGCATTGCCGTGCGCAAAGACTGCCGCCAACTGGGGCTTGGCGCTGAGGTAGTGATGTCACTGGTGGATGCCGCCAGACAACAGCACTATGGGCGCGTCTATCTCGGCTCTCAGAAATACGCCGTGGCGTTTTTATCAAAAACTGGGGTTCTCGGTATACGGCGAGTGCTATATGGAGGCGGGAATAGAACACCAGTACATGGAAATGCACTTATAGCCGTAACAACGGCATGCTCATTCACTCACTGACCCCTGCCCATCTTCTTGGTCCTGCCCACCCGTTTCATTGCCAGCTTATCTGGGTGAGATAGATTGATCTCCATGCCCCAGGCCAACCGTTGCGGTTCGCCCAAGGCTTCACCGATGCGATTGATCTGCGCTGCCGCCATTACTTACCGATTAAAAACAGACAGCTACATACACAACAACCGTAAATTACGACTCACCGGAAAAACCAGCACTGCCAGTAAAGGTTGATAGCCATGGCTCTAGCCATTAATATGATAGTTAATTGATCGTTCAATTAACTATCACCAAGGCAAGGCTGATACCCTGCTCGCAAGCATCAAACACAGGAATTCGATTTTTAATGCCGCGCCCGTCCATGAAAACCACTCGCACACAACAGCTTATCGAGGCCACTCTGGTATCTGTTGAGCGCCATGGTTTACACCATACAACCATCAACACGATCAGTGGTCTGGCCGGATTATCATCCGGTTTGATTAGCCATTACTTCGGCGGCAAACAAGAATTGATCGAGGCGACCCAGAGGTACCTGCTCGATCAGCTTAAACAAGCGCTGTTAACTCGCACATCCGCTGGGACACTGCAGCCACTTGAGCGACTGCATGCCATTGTTGAAACCAACTTCAGTGAGCTGCAGCGCTCACGGCCCGTCACCAAGACGTGGCTGAGCTTCTGGTCACAGGCCATGCATGAGCCTGGGCTCGCCAGGCTGCAACATATCAACAGCCAACGCTTGTACAGTAATCTTTTATACTCTTTTAAAAAGCTGCTACCGCATGCCCATGCCACCACCGCCGCCAAACAGACAGCTGCCATGATTGATGGCTTTTGGCTGCGCAGTGCATTAAATCCAGACCCGGCCAGAGAGTTCGAGCAGGCCCAAACCCTATGCAAAGCCTTTATCGAGGCTGTGATCGCGCAGCACGGAGAAACCCCATGACACCCGTTGTTTACCCCAACTACATTCACGGCCAAACACTCAACAATGAAAGTGGCGAAACCTTTGAAGTCATCAACCCGGCCACCGGTGAGGTGAGTTATTTAGTTGAAGTCGCCGACAAAAAAATCCAACAGGCCGCCATAGAAAGCGCCACTGCAGGTTTTTCCGTTTGGTCAAAAATGACGGCTATGGAGCGCAGTCGAATCCTGCTCAAAGCCGTGTCCTTGCTGCGCGAGCGCAATGACGAGCTGGCCGCAATTGAAGTCACTGACACGGGCAAACCCTGGCAGGAAGCGTCGGTGGTGGATGTGGCTAGCGGCGCAGATTCAATAGAGTTTTTTGCAGGCCTCGCCCCCAGTATCGAAGGCAATCAACAGAGTGTGGGCGATGATTTCTACTACACCCGCCGTGAACCACTAGGCATTTGCGCGGGAATTGGCGCCTGGAACTACCCCCTACAAATCGCTTGCTGGAAAGCAGCCCCGGCACTCGCTTGCGGCAATGCCATGATCTTTAAACCCTCGGAAGAAACCCCGCTCGGCGCCTTAAAACTGGCCGAAATTTTTACCGAGGCGGGTGTGCCCGACGGTGTGTTTAACGTGGTGCAGGGTGATGGGCACGTGGGAGCCTGGCTCACCCAGCATGATGATATTGCCAAGGTATCATTCACCGGCGAAGTGGCTACCGGTCAAAAAGTCATGAGTGCTGCCGCCAGTACCTTAAAAGAAGTCACCATGGAGCTGGGCGGCAAATCACCGCTGATTATTTTCAGCGACGCAGACATCGACAACGCTGTGTCTGCCGCCATGCTGGGTAACTTCTACACCCAAGGTGAGATCTGTACTAACGCTACCCGCGTATTTGTGCAGCAAGAAATTTATCCACAGTTTATTGAAAAACTGGTTAAGCGCACTCTGGAGAATATCGTTTGCGGCGATCCAATGGACCCAGCCACAAACTTTGGCGCGCTGATTTCCAAAGCCCATCAAGAAAAAGTATTGAGCTACATCGAGACGGGTAAAAAGCAAGGCGCCGAGCTGCTGACCGGGGGCCACGCACTCACGCCCGACAACTGCCCTAAGGGTTACTTTGTCGCACCCACTATTTTTGGCCAGTGCACCGATGAGATGACACTGAGCAAAGAAGAAGTCTTTGGCCCCGTCATGTCGGTACTGCCATTCAATGACGAGCATGAAGTGATAGGCCGCGCCAACAATACGCGCCTAGGCTTAGCGGCCGGGGTGTTCACCCAAGACATCACCCGTGCGCACCGTGTGATTCATCAGCTGCAAGCAGGTATTTGCTGGATCAACGCTTATGGCGCCTCACCTGCCGAAATGCCAGTGGGGGGTTACAAGATGTCGGGCATTGGTCGCGAAAATGGCAGCGAGACGCTGAAAGCCTACACCCAACTCAAAGCGGTATACGTGGGCATGCAGCCCCTTGAAAGCCCGTTTTAAGGGACTGACATGACACCAACAACAGAGCAAGAGTACGACTATATTATTGTCGGTGCCGGCAGTGCCGGTTGCGTGCTGGCCAACCGTTTATCGGCAGACCCCAGCAATACCGTTTTATTGCTGGAAACCGGCGGCAGTGACAAGAGCATTTTTATTCAGATGCCTACGGCTCTGTCGATCCCGATGAACAGCCCAAAATATGCGTGGCAATTTGAAACCGAAGCCGAGCCTAATCTTGATAACCGCAACATGCACTGCCCGCGCGGCAAGGTACTGGGTGGCTCATCATCCATTAACGGCATGGTGTACGTGCGTGGCCATGCCCGCGATTTTGATGAGTGGCAACAACTGGGCGCCAAAGATTGGGATTACGCCCACTGCTTGCCCTATTTTAAAAAGGCCGAAAGCTGCTCGTTTGGTGAAGGTGCCTGTGGCAAAGGTGAATACCGTGGTGTGGATGGCCCACTGACTGTCAATAACGGCAATAATATGAAAAATCCACTCTACCAAGCGTTTATCGACGCCGGCGTAGATGCGGGGTATTTGAAAACTGACGACTACAACGGCGCGCAGCAAGAGGGTTTTGGCGCCATGCAGATGACCATTAAAAAGGGCGTGCGCTGCTCGACCGCTAACGCCTATCTAAGACCGGCTATGCAACGCGATAACCTTACCGTTATCACCCACGCTCTGGTACACAAGGTATTGTTTGACGGTAAAAAAGCAATCGGCGTGCACTTAGAACATAAGCAGTTTGCACACAGGCACTTCAAACACCAAGGAAAGCACCTTAAAGTTATCGCCAATAAAGAGGTGATATTGTCAGCCGGCTCTATTGGCTCGCCGCATATCCTGCAACTCTCTGGCGTTGGCGCTGCAGCAACACTGGCCAAAGC
>Ga0105359_10003676_pt1 | contig 12461 bp, 10 predicted proteins | sample GOMGulsemesocosm_6_FD_83659 | JGI IMG/M metagenome (GOLD analysis project Ga0105359, IMG submission 83659) | Methane-oxidizing microbial communities from mesocosms in the Gulf of Mexico - GOM8C Gulf of Mexico | ecosystem: Environmental > Aquatic > Marine > Cold seeps | place: Gulf of Mexico... | reverse complement strand
GCAAATTTATTGATTTTTGTAATTTCAATGCCTATCCCATTTGCCATTACCTACTTTATTAATAAGAACTTGATGGAAAGGTGGCGTAACACTAACCGTTTCTCTAAAAAGAATGGAGAAATTATGCACAAATTAGATGAGCAAGAAGAAGACGAATATTTAACAGATGGACAACTTTCAGAAGAAACCGTAAAAGCAATAGACTATGATGTGTGGGTGACAGAAAATCATGATGACATTTTGATTTTAAAATATCCGGATTGGTTTAATAAATTTAATAAATGTCCTTCTTGCAGTTATAAAACCTATTTTAAAGCATATGATAAAACTATTGTTAGCGCAACCTATTCACATAGTGGAAGAGGTGAAAAAAAGTTTTATTGTGAACACTGCGGACATGAACAAATTTCTTCATATACCATTCCAAAAATTAGACGCTCTTCTTCATCCAGTAATGGTAGCTTTTCAAGTGGGGGTAGCTCTAGTGGGGGCTCTTCATTTGGTGGCGGAAGCTCTAGCGGTGGTAGAAGTTCTAGTAGTTGGTAAAACCCTTTCAAATAAAAAAACACTCATATAGCCTATGCTAATGAGTGTTTCATATTACTATTATTAAGTCTTGCTAAGCTTAAAAATGAATCTAATGCCTTAAAATTGTATTCTAACTATTCAAAATAAGTCACCTTACCTGTAGCCACATCATAAGATGCACCAACAATTTCAATTTCACCATTCGCTTCCATCTCTTTTAAGATTGAGCTATTAGTCAAAATATTTTGTTTAGAAATTTTCACATTCTCTAAAGCTACCTTTTCAATTAAGTCACCTTCTACCTTTTCATTACCATTTCTGAATAAATCTACAGCAGGCGTTATTTTAGATAAAAGTGTTGTTATATTTCCTAGTTCCGTATTACTACATGCTGCAGTTACGGCACCACATTTAGTATGTCCTAAAACCACTACTAATTTAGAGCCTGCTACTTTACATCCATATTCAATAGAACCTAAAATATCATCATTGACAACGTTACCTGCCACTTTTACGTTAAACACGTCTCCTATTCCTAAGTCATAAACTAATTCAGTGGGCACTCTTGAATCAATACAACTTAAAATTACGCCAAAAGGAAACTGACCTGTACTCGTTTGAAGAACTTGCTCCGGTAAATTTCTGTCTAATTTTTTATTAGCTACAAATCTATCATTCCCTTCTTTTAAAATAGTCAACGCCTCTTGAGGCGTCATACTGTTTTGCACTTCTTTAGTTATTGTTTTCATAATATTACCTTTTATTTGTTTTCAACCATTTTAAAATGTGGAGCTGGTATATGTTCATTATCATTATATAAGTCAATTAATACAACACTGATATTCCTTGCTTGTGCGCTAATTTGAAAGTCTTCTATAATTTCAGTGACATCATAGTGTATAAAATGATTGTTAGAAGCATCAATCGTTACATGTGTATCACTTGGAATTCCTGCTAACGTTTTTTGAATTGATGCTTTATTTAAGAATGTTACATCTTCTGATAAACAGATTGTAATATTTTCTTTTCCTTCTAGGTTCTCTTGCCTCAATTTAAAAGGAACTTTAAAGTTATTTCTTAAAATAATAAATACTGCTACTACCAATCCTAATGCTATTCCTAACAATAAGTTTGTAAATACAATTCCTGCAATTGTAATAACAAAAGGAATAAACTGATCTAAACCTTGTTTAAACATTTTTTTGAATAACGCTGGCTTTGCTAACTTATAACCAACTACAAACAAGATAGCAGCTAATACACCTAATGGTATAAGGTTAAGTACAGTTGGAATAACAACCACACTAATTAGTAGTAACACACCATGCATAATAGTTGCAGCCTTTGTTTTACCTCCAGATTGCTGATTAGCCGAACTTCTAACAATGACTTGGGTTACTGGTAGACCACCAATAAAACCTGCAATTATGTTTCCTATCCCTTGTGCTTTTAACTCTCTGTTAGTAGGTGTAACTCTTTTAAAGTCATCATGTTTGTCAGATGCCTCAACACATAATAACGTTTCTAAACTTGCCACAACTGCAATTACAATTGCAGTTACATATACATCAGGATTTGTTAATCCCTTACCGAAATTAGGTAGTGTGAAATTACTTAAAAACCCACTCACACTATCTGCAACAGGTACCCTTACTAAGTGATCAGGACTAATGGTTAAACTTGGAATAGATTGAAACATTAAATTTAGAATTACACCTAATACCACGACAACTAATGGGCCTTGAATGATTTTTGTAAACTTTAAATTTTTCATGAATTTTGTATCCCATAGAATTAAAATTAGTAAAGATACAGTAGCAATTGTTAGTACTCCAAAACTTATACTGTCTAACATGTATCCTAGGTCAGAAAGCAAATTGTGCCCATCCACTTGGTTGAAAGCAAAGTCTCCTTCAGGATCTTTATCATACCCAAAAGCATGTGGGATTTGTTTAATAAAAATTAATATTCCTATTCCTGCTAACATTCCATGAATCACCGAAGACGGGAAATAGTAAGCAATAATACCTGCTTTAGCAAAGCCCATAATTAATTGAATAAGACCTGCTAAGATAACAGCAACTAAGAAAATTTCGAATCCTCCTAAATCAGAAATAGCATTTAATACAATTACTGCTAAACCTGCAGCTGGTCCACTCACACCTAAAGGAGACCCACTTAATGCACCAACTACTACTCCACCGATTATACCACTAATTAGACCTGCGAAAAGAGGTGCGCCAGATGCCATTGCTATCCCTAAACATAATGGCATTGCAACTAAACATACAACTATACTCGCAGGAATATCGTCTTTGAAATTTTTGAATGGGTTTAAATTGTTACTTGTTTTCTTTGACATAACTTATTTGTTGTTTAGAATTAATATTGGTGTATTTATATTTTTCACAATTTCAAATACCGATTTATTGGTATTGAAAAACTTTTTAATTAGTGATTTACTGGTCTTCTCTCTACTGATACCGAGTAATCTAATACTATTATTAGTAATGTATCTTTTAAGGTCATGTAATATTTTACTTTCACTAATAGGATTATAAAAAACATCTAGTTTAGTACCTTCAGGATAAGTGAATGATTTTGACTCATTTCTTCTTACAGATTCCAGAACAATTAATGGTGAATTCAATTTATTACATAATTTACTCGGTAAGTTCAAATCACTCTGGCTTAACGAATCTGAATCTCCTGAAAGAACAATTGAATTTCCATTTTCAAATTGACTTGATGAGTTAACGATTAATACACTTCCTAAATAGGAGTTAATTAAGAATTTTGTAGTTTTTTTTATCTTCCCTTTACTTTCTGCATCAATTACAACTACTAAGTTATCTTGTAATTCTTCTCTTTTCAAATTAACCTCTAATTCTAAATCACCAAACGAATATGATGTTTTGACTTTGACACCCTCTACTTCAATCATTTCTTTTAATGAAATCAGTTTCCTTTCAACCTTACGTTCTTGTTCCTTTAAATCTAATAAAACGGCTTATGCATTTAATTCATCTAAAAAATCCATTTTTTCAAATGAATACAGTAGTTCAATTTCTCCTTCAACTGCTTTTACAAAATCTACTAAATATTTTAAAGACTGAAGAGATTCCAGACTAAAATCTATTAAAAATAAGAAGCTTTTTTGTTCTGGTACTTTATCCATTTTAGTCATCATTTTGATTTAACCATGCAATAATACAATCACCTCATTAGAATGAAATTAGAGTGACATTAAAAACAGATTAGAATTTAACAAAATGGCAATAAAATTGAATTATACAGCTTCAGGTATTCTAAAAGTGACTTTTGTCCCTTCATTTTCTGTCGATTCAATAATTATTTCACCTTTGTGTAAAGTCATAATTTTTTTGGTCAAAGACAATCCAATACCTGAACCTTGTACCGAAAACGAATTACTTGCTCTTTTAAAAGGCGTACCAATAGATGATAAATCCATTACTGGAATACCAATACCTTTGTCAATAACTGATAATGAGACAGAACCACTTCTTTTAAGTAATTCAACATTTACAATATTATTTTCAGAATACTTACACGCATTATCAAATACGTTAAGAATAGCCGTTTTTAACAATCCTTTATTACCTGTAATTTTATATCTAATTCGTGAGTTCGTTTGTGGAAATTCTAAACAAATTTTATGATTAGGATTAACAAATGAAAAATTTTCTTTTAACTCATAAACAAACGTATCTAATTGAATAATTTCCATTTTAATTGCGCTTTCATTAACAGAAATTTTAGACAACTGCAACAAATTAGTTAATGTCGAATTAAGACGTTCAGATTCCGCTAAAATAATAGAAAAGGAAGCTTGATATTCTGAACTTGTTCTTTTTTGACTTGAAGCGATTTCAGCTTCTCCCATTATAGCTGTTAGCGGATTTCGTATTTCGTGTGATGCATTAGATATAAATGATTTTTGAGATTCAAAGGATTTCTCTAATCTGTCTAACATGCGATTAAATGCAATAGCCGTTTGCCCTATTTCATCTTTGGGATTAACCACTTCTAGTCGCTGATGAAGATTAGTTGCACTAATCTCATTGGCACGTTCAATTTTTATTGAAATAGGTCGTAATGTATTCTTTGTAATTATAAAAAAAAGAACAAATAAAATGGGAATTCCTATCAAAATGAAAAAGACAATACAATTCATTAAAAATGATAAATCATTATGTCCCGTAACGTTTTCAGCTGTAACAATTACTAAATAGGTATTATCTTCAACCTTAAACACCTTACTTTCACCTTGTCTTTTACCATAAGTAAACATTAGGGTATTTGAACTTAACATTTTTCCCCTAACACTTTTTGGATAATCATACTTAAAAATAGAACCAACAGACGAGTTAATCTGGATTATCTCTTCTTTTTCTCCATTTAAAGTATGTGAGAATTGAGCTTTTATTTTTCCAAATTCTGTTGGACTAAACGAATCTTTCTCTAAAAAATAATTTTCAGTTACACCTACCCTTTTGTTTAATCTCTCAAAAAAACTTGTTTCAATATTACTTTTAGAATAAAAGTAGACACTTAAGCCAAATACTATTAAAATCACACTTGAAATCAAAGAAAAAACAACTGCTATTCTCGTACTAATTTTCATACTTTAATCTTTAATAATATATCCCATTCCAATAACAGTTTCAATATGGTTTATATTAAAAGGCTTCTCTACTTTTTTTCGTAAATAATTAATGTACACATCAATTACATTAGTTCCTAAATCAAAATCAACTTCCCAAACGTTCTCCAAAATTTCAATTCTAGATACAACTCTATTTTTATTCTTCAATAAAAATTCTAATAGCTTAAACTCTCTACTGGTCAGTTTCACAAAATTGCTATCCCAATGTACCTCTTTAGTATTTAGATTTAAGGTTAAATCTTTAACCATTAACATTTCTACATTTACAGCCGAACTATTATTAAATCTTCTACTTAAGGCATTAATTCTAGCTAATAATTCTTTAAACTTAAAAGGTTTTGTTAAATAATCATCAGCTCCAGACTCTAAACCTAATACTATATCATCTGTAGTTCCTAGAGCAGTTAATAGTAAAATTGGCGTAGTAGATTTATATTGACTTTTTAATAGTTTACACACTTCAATTCCGTTCATAACGGGCATTACAATATCACAAATAATTACACTAAAATCATATTGTCTAGCTAATTTCAAACCCGACTCTCCATCAAACGCTTGCATTACTAGATGGTTTTGCTCCTCTAAGCCTCTTTTTATGAAGGAAGATACACTTAACTCATCTTCAATTACTAAAATATTCATACGATTAGTTTATTACTGTAAAGTTAATAATTATATAATTATAGTTGCTGGATAATTTTTACTTTACTTAATTGAAAGGCTTTGTTAAATATTGGTATAGTTTTATTCCAGAACTTACTTAACCCAAAAAGGTTCGTTTAATAATAGGTAATGTGAAAAAATATGTATGTAGAATTTAGGGAGAAATAAAAAAGGATTAATCTTTTTTTTAGCGACACGTAACGGAAACGGTCAAACTAGATCATTGAAGGCTTTGAATACAGTATTTAGATGGTTGGTTGGTGACAATTTTGACACTAAAAATAGCCATATTTTTTTGTGGTGCAGGAGGTGTCAAATACTCCTCAATTAATTCATCTGCCCCTCTTGAAAGTGAATCTAATTGAACTTGTTTCTCTTTTCTCCCTTTCAATCAATCTCTTATTTTCTATTCTGCAAAACAAAGTAATTGCTAAATATAATATTTCAAAATCGAACACCTCTTATTCTCATTTTGACTATTCTGCTAACCTATCGGATGTTACTTTACCATTAACCGATTCATCTATTGAACAATTAAAAACTATTGAAACCATTAATCATGTCAAATTCCCAATCTAAAAGAGTAGACTAAACCCTGCTCGCTATGTTAACCATATGTTTTTTAAGGAAAGTAAATTTTATTAATAAATGGGAATCCAAGTCTATTTTTTCTTGGAATTTAGCAGAGTATCTAGCCTACATAAAATTAAAATCTGAACAATAAAATTATTGTTCAGCTTTGATTAATAACTTAAATTCATTAGAGAAAGTGGCTTATTTAATTTTAAGCAAAAAAAAAAGGAGTTACGTGCAGATGCAAATAACTCCTTTTCAATTTTTAATGTCTACTATTTTATTGTTTTACAAATCTAGTATTAGCTACAGAATTTTGTGTATATAATTTAAGGATGTATACACCTTGGTTTAAATCTGAAATGTTAATGCTATTTACAGTAGTATTAATTGAAAGAACAACTTTACCTGATAAATCTAAAACATCCATCTTTGTAATTTGTTGATTTTTCAAAACAACAAACAGTTCATTTTGAACTGGGTTAGGATAAATAGAAATAGTTTGAGAATCAATTTCATTTACACTCAAACTTTGATTAGAAATTGTAATCGTTACCATTCCAATGATTCCAGAACCATCATTCGTAGCAGCAATTATTTCAACAGTTCCATCAGTCATAGCTGTTAATAAACCATTTACATCAATACTCGCTGAACCAGTTCCGTTTGTAACTGACCAAGTATAAGTTAGGTCATCTGCATTGACTGGTAAAATAGTAGCTTCCATTTGTAAAGTACCGTTTTGTGCTGTAATTGTAGAGGTACCGCCTTGACCTTGAATAGTTATTGAAGAAACTAAAATTGGAGAACAATTTGTACTAAAACTTACTGTTGCATCTATACTCGTCCAATTAGTTGTACTATAGCCCACATCATCTACCTGAATACAAGTTAAATATGGATTTGCACCTGCAATCATATAACTATAATTTGAATTATTTCCATTTGCTAAATTAAGAGACGTTAATGAATTATCATCACATCTCATTTTAGCAAAAACAGGTAAACCAGAAATATCTAACGCTATTATTTTATTCCCTTTACATATTAATTCTTGCAAAGCAACATTAGAAGTTAGTGTTAAATTAGATAGATTGTTATCTGCAATCTTAAGTACTGTCAAATCAACTAGATTACTTAAATCGATACTAGAAATTTGATTTAAGGTCAAATTTAACTCTGACAAACCAGAATTTGCTGTTAAATCTATCGTAGTAAGTAGGTTTTGAGTAGCATCTAAATTATACAGTAATGGATGCATTGAAAGATCTAAAGTTGATAGTTGATTCTGAGCACACTTAAGGATACTTAATGCCGTATTTTGTGACAAATCAACACTTGTTAACAGATTACTTGTAATATGTAAAACATTTATTCCGGTAAAGGCCTCAATTCCTGTTAGATCAGCAATTCCCATTCCTGTTGCGTACATTGGATCTGTAAAAGCAGCAGCCTCACTACATTCTATTTCTGCATTTCCATTGGAGTTAATTGCCGTGTTACCAACTAAATAAGATTTAAAGTTAGCATCAGGTATTGTTACTGTACAAGGTGGGTTACAATTAGTGCTAAAGCTTGTTTGTGTATCTATATTTGTCCAGTTGCTTGTGCTGTACGCCACATCATCTACTTGTATGCAAGTTAGGTTTGGGTTGTTAGTTGCATTGAGATTATTAGAAATATTATTCATCCCTATCACTAGACTTTTTAATTGATTACCTTGTACACTTAATTGAGATAAAGTGGTAGTACTAGTAACATCTAAACTTGTTAATTGATTTGCATGAAAGCTGAAATATGCTAATGCGGTGTTAGCAGAAAGGTCTAAGCTTGTTATTTGATTGAAACCACCATATAAATTGATTAACGCAGTGTTATTAGTAACATCCAAACTTGTTAACTGATTATTTGAACAATCCAAATATACTATAGATGTAAATGCTTCAATTCCTGTTAGATCAGAAATAAATGAAAAAGAACAATCTATTTGCCCTGTAAAATTAGCCGCTTCACTACATTCTATTTCTGTATTTCCGTTAGTATTAATTGCAGTGTTACCCACTAAATAAGCTTTAAAATTTGCATCTGGTATTGTTACTGTGCAAGGTGAAGGACTATAATTATAAATTTGTGTTATTTCAGCATCTGTTAAAGCAGATTTGTAAAAATAAATGTCATCTATATCTCCAGAATAATTATTTGTAGGCGAAACAACTAAATTGGCACTGCTTAAAAAGTTAGTAATGCTAAGACCATTTTGATAATCCTCTATATCTAAAGTTTTGTTTGAAAGGTTTGAAACGGGTACATTATCTAAGAAGATATCATATTCTATGGTAGCTGCATTTATTAAAGTTGTTCTTATTACTATATGATGCCAAGCACTGTTATCGATACTCACTACCTGAGAGTGAGTGGTTATTATAGAAGAAGAACCACCTCCCCCTATTGTTGCGTTACAGACTAATTGAGATCCATTCATTTCTAATTTAAATCCTTTTCCGCCTGTTCCATAAATTTGGATTATTCTTTCGCCTGATGTTATAGGATCGTGTTTCATCCAAAAAGTCAAAGTCATTTCATTTACATTGGTTGCCCCTACACTTGCTCCCGAAAGTACTCCTGTAATATCTACTGCGTCATTTACACTTGCGTTTCTATCTGCAATAGCTGTAATAGAACCTGTGAAATTTGGAGCTCCGGAAGAAGAAGTATTGTTTAAACTTCCTCCAGTAAATTCAAATTCAAAAAATGAATTTGCTGGTAATTGTGCCATTATTACACCATTCAATAACAGTGTAATTAGAAGTATTGTGATTTTTTTCATATTATTTTTTATAAAACGTTGCTCGCAATGGCGAGTAACTCTTAGTTAAATTGAATTCTTATTGTTTTACAAATCGGTTAGTAGAAATACCATTTTCAGTAGACACTTTCAAAATATAAATACCTTGTTTCAAATCTGAAACATCAATTTGTTTTATATTTATATTTTCCCTTGATTTAACTAATCTACCTGAGTAATCTAAAATTGAAATTCTAGTAATTTTTAAATCATTTATTTCGATAAATAATTTGTTTTTAACTGGATTCGGGTAAACGTTTACAGTTTGAATTTGGTGTTCATTTAAACCAACAGTTTGATTTGAAATAGTAATAATTACAGAGGCATTAGTTCCAGAACCATCATTTGCAGTTGCAGTAACCGAGACAGTTCCATTATTGACAGCAGAAAGAACTCCAGTTGTACTTATGGTAGCAGAACCAGTTCCGTCAATTACTGTCCAAGTATATGTTCCATTTAACGCATTAACAGGTAATATTTCAGCCTCCATTTGAAGTGTGCCAAAATCTGTGTCAATTAATGAAACACCATTTTGACCTTGTACTGTTATAGCATTAACTAATACAGCAGCAGAAACCGACACTGAAACCAATTCAGTCATCACCAATGTATCGCTACAATCCGTATACTCTTCTTTCCACGGGTAAGTTATATTCCCAACATTATTAGTTCCATTAATAGCTATTTCAGAATAATCGAATATTTCAGTTCCTTGTCCTTCGTTTAAAGGAAAATGACCAACAACATTATCTTCAGATCCAGATATACAATTTGTAAAGTTTGTTGCAATTTCAGAAGCACTTAATGACTTATTCCAAATTGTTACATCCCTCACATCTCCAATAATTGATCGTGAAGAACTAAATGTTCCGCCAATTTTAAGTTGAGAAGACGTTGTAGCTAGTGACACTCCTTCAGGATAAGTTTGACTATTTTCTAATACACCATCTACGTATACACTCCATACTCCACTCGTAAGATTTATTGTACCGACAACATAATGCCATTCGTTATCTGTTAATACTGTAGTTGATTCACCTGACGATCTATAATTTGTTGTTTGTTCACGACCACTCATATAAGCCTTGCCATTTGTTGCTAACCTAAGAATATAACCTGCTTCTGCACTTCCATACTGTTGAACTATATTTCTTAATTGGCCATATGTGCTTGATGACTTTATCCAAGCTGCAGTTGTCACTTCAGCCTCAACTGTTCTATTATCTTCACCTAGTAATATAGAACTGTAATTTTCATTAAACTCTAATGTAATGGCATTACTTACAAGGACATTATAAGTAATGTCTGCATTAATTTCGCCGGTACTAAAAACTAAATCATCACCAGTCCCTAATTTTGGAAACGTAATAACACTATTGTCCGAATTGTCTCTCAAGATATAATTGTATCCTATTTGAGATCCATTAGTTGTTATGGTAGTACTATCTCCAACAGTTACCGCGGTATGAGTACTTGAAAGAGATATATCGTTAATTTGTGCTGCTGCTAATAGTCCACTAAAAGCAAATAATGATAGTAATATTTTTTTCATAGTATTTTATTTTTAAAAAAAAGCATAATTCACAGGTGTGAATTATGCTTTTAAGTACATTAATTATTAAAAGTTAACTTTTCTTACTTCTTCTTTATAAGTTCCATCTCTTCCATCTCTCCCTCTATTGTAACCATAAGTTCCAGCACCACCAGTACCACCATCCATGGTGTAATTAATATTAAACGAAGTCACACTAGGATCTTTAATTACCGTAATATTTCCACCGTTCCCCGCATTTGCTCCTGGTCCTGTAGTCTCACCCACTCCAACAGTTTTATATCCATTATGTCCGTTTGTGTAAAAATTTAAACTCTGGTCTGCATCAATAATCATATATTTTGGCTTTGCATAACCACTTAAATCAATTGACTTAATCATGATAATTTGTTTACCAGTTACTGCATGTGCTCTTTGCTTAACCTCTATTCTATAATTGAAAGCAGACTTACCCCAATTATTAGAACTGTTATTTAAGGTCAAGGTTTCACCGTAATTCATCACTGCATCTCCAGTTGCTTTTATACTTCCATCAAATTTTGATTTTACACTAATCACAATCTTATCACCAGAAATAAATTTAGTATCTTGTATCGTTCCACTTTTAATGTCGCCATTACTATAAGTCACTACATAATCAGACCAAAAGCCATCATCACCAGTTGAAATTGTTTTACCATTTGCAAGAGTTGCTTTCACTTGAAATGAGAACGGTCTATAATACCCAAATCCGTATTGTGCTTTAATATCAGTAACTTCAATTTTAGTTACTTTCTTCCCTTCTATAGACCATTTAGTCTTTTTCTCAGCAAAAGCTTTGTCTGAATTTGCTTTCTGATTTTTGCAAAAACATCCAACTCTGCTTGTTGGTTTACTTTTGATGAATCTACATACGTCACAGCAGCTTTTAAATCTGCATAACTACCTTTTTTGTTTAAAAAGAATTTAGTATGAGAGGCTCCTGAACCATCAGTAGTAAAAAAATTATTTTATCTTCAAAAAACACAGCTTTAAAATGTCCTCTACCAGTTGTCTTATAATAGCGTACAAAGTCAGACTTACCGTGTTCATCAGCAAGATACTTAGTATCTTCAAACCAAACTTCAGTTACTTTACATGCTTCTTTAACTACTCTCATTTTTTCAGTTCCACTTTCTCCACCAACATCAGTGAACTTTGTATATTCTTTATCTTCCCATTTAGCTGCAGATACCGATTGACTCACGTTAGGATCTAGTCTGACCGCTTTTGAACCTGATCCAACCCCCATTTTTTTTAATAATTTGGCTGCCATTCGTTCTTGTAGCGTTTGCGCATTTACACCAATACTTACTGTTAGTAGCATTATAATTAATAGTGTTCTTTTTTGCATAGTCTTTTATCTTTATCAAGAATTAGATTTACCTAAATTCATATTTTTTCTCAAATATAAGTTTAGAATACGTAGACATGAAGAGCAGTTTGTAAATCACCTTTATGGGTTTGTGAATCACTGTTATTTAGATAAACATTAAGTTTATCGTGTAAAACCCATCATTAAACAAAACATATTACCGTTTCATAGTATATCACATTAAAATATTATTTTTGAATAATTTTAAAAAATCATCCTT